>Ga0163152_10000521_pt1 | contig 66781 bp, 72 predicted proteins | sample OliLakLV19MP8IB2_FD_148635 | JGI IMG/M metagenome (GOLD analysis project Ga0163152, IMG submission 148635) | Freshwater microbial mat bacterial communities from Lake Vanda, McMurdo Dry Valleys, Antarctica - Oligotrophic Lake LV.19.MP8.IB-2 | ecosystem: Environmental > Aquatic > Freshwater >... | reverse complement strand
CGGGGACAGCGCGGTGGATGGCCCACCCGCGTGTCGTGTCGGCGTGGATTTTCGACTGGCATTCACGGCCGGGTATGCGCGGGCTCGACGTGCTGGTTATGCAGCCGCGGTTACTCGCGGCAGTAGGAGTGTAGTGATGCGACGAATGATGATGCTCGTGGCGCTGTTGGCAGCCGTGCCGGCGCAGGCGCAAGTCTCGATTGACCGTGTGCCGGCCATCGCGCAGGCGATCCACGATGCCGAGCGCGTCAACCTCGGCGCGTCAAGCACACGAGAATCCCGCAACGTCTTCTGGGCGCGCGTCGTCGGCGTGATCCACTTCGGGCATCCGGTCTTCAACCCAACGCCTGACACGTCGTGGTGCATCAAAGACGGCGGCGGCGGCCGGCCCCAGAGCGATGACGTGATTGTGCAATGCCGCTCGCGGCAGTTCTGGGATTGCATCCCCAATGCTGGCGCGGATGGCTATAGCTTCACCTGCCACGGCGGGGAGATACTCCCGCCCGTCCAGAACGTCTACCTCCCGCCGCGTCCCGCTGGCGCAGGGAGCATCACGCCGCCACCGCCACCGCCGCCGGCCGGCATCAACCTACAGCCGGTGCTTGCGGCTATCGCGGCGCTCCAGGTGAAGCTGGACGGGGTGGCCGGGCTCGCGCTCGACGCCCGCGACACGGCTGAGCGTGCGCGCACCGAGGCGGCCTCGGCGGCACATGACGCCCGCGAAATCAACGCGTGGCGCATGACGGTGGAACCCTTCAAGCCAGGCGTGCTGCCCTGTTTGCGGGGCCGCGTGCCGAAAGCCTTCGGTGGGTCGACGGACGTGACGTTCTGCCCGGTGCCATAATGCCGCTGTCACTCGAGCGGCTGAAGCCAGGCGACTTACTGCTTTACGGCGGCACGGGATGGGTGTCTCGTGTCATTCGCGTGAAGACGTGGAGCCGTTACGGACACGTGGAGATGTACGACGGTGGCGGCTACTCCTTCGCGTCACGTAACGGGCTCGGCGTGGCGCGCTATCCGATACGGACTGAGGGGCTGCTGATGATCCTGCGGCTTCGTCCGTGGGTGCCGTTCTCCATGGCCGCGGTTCGGCAGTGGTTTCCGTACGTCGATGGCCAGGGCTATGACTGGCTCGGTGGGCTCATCTTTTTCCTGGCGAGAAAGTCTGGGGCCGAAAATTACAAAATGCAATGCGCCGAGTTCTGCGCGCGAGCACTTCGCGTGGGAATTGGCGCAGCGGTGCCGCTGCCGGTCGCCTCACCTCTTGGTGACCGACTAGCACTCGCGGCGCTGGGCTATGATCCGTTCAATGGGCACGATGCGGACGGCATCGCGCCAGGGCAATACCCGGTGTCGCCACTCTTTCTCGTGGAGGCGGAATCATGAGTTGGAGCTGGCTGAGAAAGCTCGTGGCCTGGGCCGCGCCGAAAGCCGCTGACGCCATCGTCAAAAAGCTGAAGAACAAGGCGGCGCCTGATGCCTGACCAGGACACCGACGATCATCCGCTGCACATTCAGCGGGCGCTCGATGCCCTCGCCAAGAAATCAGAGGCGACGCGTAAAGCGAAGGCCGCGAAAGCACGGAAAGCGAAGAAAGCCAAGCCGCCATGCCGCAGAACATGATTCGATGCCCGAAGGGCTGTGACACGGCCACGCCAGCCACGCCAGTGCAGGGCCGGCCAGGGCGATACGCCTGCGACTGCTGCGGCCACGAATTCACACACGACGCGGCGCCAGATCTGACGAGGGGAGCGCGATAGATGTCCGCGATCAAAGTGTTCGCAGGCCAGGACACCGACGTACCAGAAGGCTCGTCACACGAGTATCAGTGCGAGTTCGTCGAGGCGAGCGGCGCCGTGCTCGCGATCGGCGCCGTGCAAACGATCGTCGCATGGCTCGATGCGCTGCCAAACGGAACGACGATCAACGGCCGCGTGGCTCAGAACGTCCATAACCTCAACGGAGGCTCGCTCGTCGATGGCCCGTCCGCCGTCCCGCCGCGCGCCGCGGGTGTGGGCGTCTTCACGCTGCTGCTCGATCCGGGCGATGCCGTGATAGTGTCCGTGAACGACGTCTCGTACGAGTATCACCGGCTCACACTGCAAGTCACCTACACGCGCACGGGAGGCGGGGCGGCGACGCTCACCCGTGAAGTGCGCTACCGCGTCATTTCACTCGCGCGCATCACCTAGAGGCCCATCATGCAGACCAGACTACTTGACCGGATCAAGATCACCGCCCACTGGCGCTTCGAGGCCTTCCGCCCCGATCCCCTGACCGGGCTCCTCACGCCGCTATGGGATCATGAGTTCGACAACCTCGTGGTAGACGAGGGGCGCAATAGCCTGCTTGGCAACACGTTCGACGCCGTGCCCGGCAGCGTGGCCTGGCACGTCGGCCTCATCGGCGCGAACACGGGCACCGTGGCCATCACAAGCGCCGCGGCCGCCATCACCGGCACCAGCACCAGCTTCCAGGCGACCGACGTGGGCAGCGACGTCATCATCGTGGGCGCCGGCGCGGCTGGTCTCGACCTGATCACGACCATTCTCAGTCGCTCGACGACGACGGCGGCGGTCGCGAACGCCAACGCCGGCACGACACAGACCGTGGCCGCCTACGCCATCGAGCCGCGGCCTCTCGATGTCATGGCCACGAAGTCGTTCAACGAGCTGACCGCCTACAGCGAGGCCAACCGCCAGACGTGGACCAAGAACGGCGTGCCGAGCTCGGGCGCCATGTCGAACAGCTCGAGCAAGGCGCGATTTACCGTCAACGCCGCTAACACGCGCATCTTCGGCGGCTTTTTGTCGAGCAACAACACAAAGGGGGGCACCACGGGCCTACTCTTCGGCGGCGGCTTGTTCTCAGTCGGATCGAAGCTGCTGCAGTCGAGCGAGCTGCTCGACGTGCAGATCGACCTCAGCATCACCGCGTCATAGTCGGCGCGCAGGAGAACGACGATGGCATATCGGCGTCGCTGGCTGGGAACATCGAGCGGGAGTCTCCGCAGGTGAGTCGGCGGCGCCGGTCGTGAATCATGGCGAGACGGTGTAACGACTGTACGCACTGGGATTGGTCGACACACTACGCTGCGATGGTGTGCCGCAATCCCGACGCGCCGATGATTATGGTGGTCACGGCAGCGGACTACGGATGCACGTTATGGTCGGAACAGAAAGAGGCACTGCATGATGTTAAGGCTCTCACGATCGCTGCTCGTCGCGCTCTTGCTCTCGCTGTCGCTGCTGGCGTCGTCTCAGGCTGAGGCGCAGGCGGTCACGGACTACCGGCTGTCGATCTACAACCTCGGCGCTGCCTCTCCGATCACGACGTTCACGTTCCCTGCCGCGCAGGCGCTCTGTGGTCAGGCGGTGTTGGCGGTCAGCGGCACTCAGGCTAACCCGACGCAGATCCGATTCCTCCGAGACGCTGGGGACACGACCGATTGCGTGCGGGACGAGACGGCCGGTGGCCCCCTCTTCGCCCTTCCCTTCTCGTTGACGCTGACCTACGATTCGACACTCGCGGCCATCAGTAGCGCTGGCGTCTCTCCAGAGAGTGCGCGCAGTCACCCTTTTGTGCGTCCGGGGGCGGTGCGTCCTGCGCCGAGCAACCTCCGGCTCCGACGCCCCTGACCTACTCCTGCACGGTCGTGAGCGTGAGAGCGGGGTATGCGGACGGTGACATCAGGCGCACGATGCGGTGCGACACCAACGGCCCCGTCACGACGCTGCCGGTGGGCACGCGGATCACCGTGACGGTGCCAGGCCCACTCGTCGCGCCCGTGCCTGTCGTGTCGGCGCTCGTGCCACCGGAGCGGCTCGCCGTGGCGAACACATTGGGCGACGCGGGGCAGATGGCCGGGTGGGTCCGCGAGGATGGGCCGACGTTCAACCCTACTAGCAAAGCCATCTATCGCCTCGGCTACGCGCCGGGGGAGTGGGGCATGGCGGCAGACCCCGTGGTCACGTCGACATTGATTGAGTATGGCAATGCAGACGCGCTGCTGGGGATTCGCACGCCAGCGCCGTCAGCCATTCCAGTAAGCTACTTTTTGGACCGGGCGCTCCCGGTGAGGGAGCAATAGATGGCGACGCTTCGCACGAGCACGACCTTCGCGCAGGGATTCGGCACGACGGCGAGCGGCACACTCGCGTCGCTGGTCGTGGGGGATTTGGTCACGTTGTCGTTGCGCGAACGCGACGGCGGGACACCAAGTAGCGTGGTGAGTGATCTCGATGGTGCGCTCACGTTCCGGCAAGAGCGCGGATCTGGGGCCGGAGAGCACATCCGGCTCTATAGCCTGATCGTGGCGACGACGGGGAGCCATGTCATCACGATCACGTATGGCGGCAACAGCGTCTTCAGCGGCTATCTTGACGCGTGGATTCCGGCCACATCATGGACCGCATTCGATCAGACCAACGACGCGGCAAATAGCTCCGTCACGACGTACACGTGTGGGTCGATCACGACCACTGGCGCGGGCGTCATTGTCGTGGGCGCGGCGTTCGCTGCGGATATCGATACCTCAGTGGCAGGCGCCGGGTTCACGAGGGCAGAAACACTCGGCCGCCACCTCCGTCAATACAAGCTCTCGACCGGCGCGGAAACGACAGATGGCCCGTTCACCACGGCCACTGCGAATACCGCCAACGCAGCGATCATGAATTACATCGAGGCGGCGGGCGGCGGCCCAAAGAGGTTGATGGTGATGGGAGTGGGTTAATCGTGACTCGCACACACGTCGGCGTGCTCCCGTCCTAGCGTCTTGACAAATCGGGCCAGGGGCGGCACACTGGCCCGCATGACCCCACCGAAGAGCACCGCCTACACCCTCTACCCCTCGGACAAATCCATTCGCGTGCAGGGCGTCCTGTCGAAAGACGGCGGCGCCCTGTTCGAGCGCATCCGCCGCGCGCTTCTCCTGGCCTCGGGCCGGAAGCGCATCAGCGACGCGGACGTGATCGACTTCGCCGTGCGTGCCGCGACCCACGGCCAACCGCTGGTGGACCTCACCGAGCGGCTGGTGCTCAGCGCGGCTGCCGCCAGACGAGCCGACTCGGACATGACCATCAAGCGGACGCGGTAACGCCCTCACCCTCACGGAGCAGACCCATGAAGAAGCAGACGCCCACGACGAAGACGGCGGCGCTCGCCAAGACGAAGCCGCCCGCGAAGAAGACGCCGACGCCCGCGAAGAAGACGCCACGCCCCGTGTTCGCCACCGGCGTGAAGCAGGAGGCCGCGGCGCTCGCGCTCGTCCCCCCACCGACGCCCGACCGGATCATCTCCGGTGACGACATCCAACTCGGCCAACTCGGCATGGTGGCGCTGACGCTCACGGCCGAGCAGGAAGCCGTGCTCGCGCGGCCGGCGCCGGCGGAATGGCTACGCGTGAAGCCAAACGGCGCCGTCTACGTCTCCCATCCGCAGCTCACGGCGCTGATGAATAGCGCGTTCGGCCGGTTCGGCTGGGCGCTCCTGCCGGCCTCGATGCCGAAGTTGTCGGAGAGCGGGAACGGGCGGAAGCAAGTGACCGCCTACTACGTGCTGCACATCGGCGGGAAACCCGTGGCGGCGGCGGTCGGAGAGCAGGATTATTCAGACAAAAACCCGGAGCAATCCTACGGGGATGCCGCTGAGGGTACCGTGGCGAGCGGGCTCCGGCGCTGCCTCAAGCGGATCGGCGTCTTCCCGGAACTGTGGGACCGGGACTACACGCGGACGTTTCTCCACGCGCACTGTGTGCAGGTCCAGGTGCGCCAGAAGTGGGGCAACCAGCAGACCAAGGAGCAATGGCGGCTGAAATCGTCCGCCCCGTTCGAGGGCGAGCTAGCCCACCGGAGCGAGCAGAAGGGCGACAACCGCTACGAGCCCGGCGACGTCGCGCCCGCCGGCGCGCACGCCTCCGAAACCGAGCCCATCACGCGCCAGCAGCAGGCCCGGCTGTTCACCATCCTCAAGAGCAAGGCGCGCACCGACGAGGAACTCCGCGAGTACCTGCTGCAGAAGTTCCGCCTTACGTCCACGGCCGACATCCAGCGGCGCGACTACGACACGGTGGTGCGCTGGGTCGAAGCCCCGAAGAACGCGACCAAGGCCCTGCCGGCCGGCGCCCCGCCAGAACCCGCACGGGCGGACGACATCGAATGGTCGAACTTCTCCCGCATCGAAGGCCGCGAGCCGGGATCGGACGATGGCGATGAGTAGCACCTTCAGCTTCGACAGCCACGTCCACGAGTACATCGACGACCAGACCGGCGCCGTCATGCCGCACATCACCGGGATGCTCGAGCAGGCCGGCAAGGTCAATGCCCAGTGGTTCAAGCCCGAGCACTGCCACCGCGGCGAGCGCGTCCACCGGCTCACTGCCGACCTCGACATGGGTGTCTTCGCGTCGGCCAAGGATCTCATCGCGGGTGACGTCCTGGGCTACATCCACGCCTACGAGCGGTTCCTGGCGGAGCTCGCCCCGGAGTGGGAGCACATCGAAGTCCCGTTCGTGAACTGGACGTGGTACTTCGGCGGACGCCCAGACCGCTACGGGCTGGTGCAGGGTGCCAAGTCGCTGTGCGACATCAAGAGCGGCATCGAAACCCCAGCGGCGCGCATCCAGACGGCGCTGCAGGCCATCCTCCTCGAGCCCCACGTCGGCCTCCCGGCCGAGGGCATCCCGCGCTACGCGCTGTACCTCAAGAAGACCGGCAGGTACAAGCTCAAGCCGCACACGGACATGAAGGAGCTGGACGAGGCGCGCCGCATCCTGGGCGAGTTCGCCGGACGGCGGGCCGCCTGATGCCGGCGCCGCTGTGGAAAGACAGTGGGCCGAGCCAGAAGGTGCGCCGGGCCCTGCGGACGAAGACGCGGAAGTCGCACCTTGACGCGTCCAAGCGCGTCGTGAAGGCGCGAGACAAGGGCTGTCGGTTTCCGCTCTGCGGGTGCCGGCGGCTCCGGCTGCGGCTCGAAGTGAGCCACCGCGCGCATCAGGGTGCCGGCGGCAACCCGGCCGAGGACCGCAACGACGCCGCCAACCTGCTGCTGGTGTGCGCGGAGCGGCACAAGGACAACCCGATCAGCCTCGACAGGCACACCTTGCAATGGGAGCCCCTCACGGCGGACGGCGCCAAGGGGCCGATCGTCTGGTTCCTCGACATCGCCATGTACGCCTACCTCACCGGCCAAGCCACCCAGCGCCCGGTCGGGCCGACCTGGTTCGAGGTCGCCGCTGAGCGGCAGGCCGGCACGGTCGGCCCCCTCTCGCCCCGCCAGACGGCCGTGCTGCAGCAGCTCGCCCTGATGGAGATTTGACAAAACGCCAAGTCGTCGCGTAGTCTTACCGCACGCACGGAGGCATGACCCTCCGGCGTGCGTCTCTCTCTCGCCACAATTCAAGGAGCAGTCGATCATGGCCAAGAAGCCCACCGTCCCTGTCGTTACGCCTGTCACCGTCCCTGTCGCCGACGATGTGATCGACACGTCACTCCAAGTCGGCGCCCACACCGAAGTCGCCACGCTGGGATCGTTCCTCACGAACATCGCCGGGTTCCTGACCACGGCCCGGCGGCTCGAAGATCGCGCGCTCGACACCCTCGACGTCGCCAAGCAGCTCCGGCAGCCCACCAGCAAAGACGAGGACGAGGCCATCGTGGCGACCGTGCGGCAGTGGACCGCGGAGCGGCGTGAGGCAACCAATCATTGGGACGCACGCGGCGTCGTGTTCTCGCTGCACAAGCGCCTGATCGCCGCGTTCCAGCGCGCCGACCGCCCGATGGAGGACGCCATCGCCCTGGGCACGCGGCTGCACAACGACTGGGTCGCCGCCGAAGCCCAGCGTGTGCGGCTCGAGGAGCAGCGCAAGCGGGACGCCCACGAAGCCCTCGAACGCGAGGCGCGCGCGGCCGAACTCCGCAAGCTCGAAGAGGCGGCGCTCGAGGCCGAGGCGTCGTCGCCGGACCTGAGTGAGCGCGAGCGCGTCTTCGTGGCCGCGTTCGTCGCGAGCAGCCGGCATGGCGCGTCCGCCGGCAATGCCGCGCGCGCCGCTGGATTCAAGCACCCGGACGCGACCGCCAGCCGGCTCCTGGCGACGCCGAAGGTCATCGCGGCCTTCGCGGCGCATGACCGCGCCGTGGAACTCCGGCAGCAGGCCGCCGCCGTCATCGCCAAGCCCGTCGTGATCGCAGACGTGACCGTGCAGCCCGAGGTCGCGGCCAGTGCCGACCGCACCACCTACCGCGCCGAGCTGTTCGACGAAGGCGCGTTCCTCGCGGCGTGCCTCGCCCCGGGCAACCCCTACCGCATTCCCGCCTCGGCCCTGCTGACCGTGAAGCAGGCCGAACTCACCGCCCGCGCCCGCAGCATGGGCGAGGCTATCAACCACTGGCCCGGCGTCCGGCTGATCTCCAACACGAAGATCCGGGGCTGACCCCATGGCGTCCCAGGAACTTCGGCCCTACCAGGAGAAGATGCTCGACAGTATCGTCGCCGCACGCCTCGCCGGCCAGAACCGCGTACTGGTCCAGGCGGCCACCGGGGTCGGCAAGACGACCGTGTTCTCGTCCTTGCCCACCCGGCTCGGCCCCTGGCTCGACTCCCTGCCGCAGAAGCATCGCAAGATGCTCGTCATCGCGCACCGCGAGGAGCTGATCGCCCAAGCCGTGACGCGTATCCGCCAGAACAACCCTGGCCTGATCGTCACGAAGGAAAAGGGAAACGAATGCGCCAACGTCTACTCCGACGTCATCGTGGCCAGTATCCAGACCCTGGACGCACGCGACCAGCGACGGCTACACCGGCTCCTGGTCCACATGCAGTTCGGGCTCGTGATCGTGGACGAGTGCTTCCCTGCCGGCACGCTGGTGGATGGTCGGCCCATCGAGTCCGTGCGCGTAGGCGAGATGGTCACGGCGTTCTGCCCGCGCACCGGCGTCATCGAGCAGAAGCGCGTCGTGCGCCTCATGTGCAAAGCGCCGACCGGTATCGTGCGCGTGCGCGCATCCAACGGCGTGACGCTGCATTGCACTCCAAATCACCGGATCTGGACCATGCGCGGATGGGTGCGCGCGGAGGATCTGCGACGAAGTGATACCATCGCCGTCACCACGGAGCCGCCAAATGAAAATCAAGATAGGAACACACGTCCAGTGTCGCCGCTGCCTCGCCCCGAAACTGTTGGACACGAAGGCCCGAATCGACACGTTCAGGCGCAGCGGCCGGGCCTTCTGTTCGGACGAGTGCAGGGACAGGACAACATCAGAGGAGTCGTCGGCGCGGATGGCACGGACGAATCGGAAGCACGCATCGGCGCGGATGAAGCGGAACAACCCGATGCGGCTGGCCTCGGCACGCGAGAAGATGCAGGCGTCACTTCGCAAGATCGGCCACAGGCCGACGTCGCGTGGCGGCAACGGGAAGCCGATCCCGTTGCCGCAGGCCGCGCTGGCGCTGGCGCTCGGCTGGGAGACAGAAGTCGTGGTCAAGACCAGGGAGCCGAGGGGGGGCATCTACCCGACGAATTACAAGATCGACATCGCCAACAGGCCGATGCTGATCGGGATCGAAGTAGACGGCCCGAGTCACGGGGCGAAATCACGACAGGCGCAAGACTCGAAAAAGGGCGCGTGTCTCGCTGGGCTCGGGTGGACGATCTTGAGGTTCTCGAACCAGGAAGTGACGGCCGATTTGGCGGCGTGTGTGCGGACGGTCTTGTCTACAATCTCGAAGTAGAAGACTTCCACACGTATGCCGCAAACGGCATCTTCGTGTCGAACTGCCACCACGCCTCGGCCGATAGCTACCGGCGCGTGCTCGCCGTCCTGGGCTTCCTCCCAGACCACGGCGGCGTGGCCCCCCTAGACTCGCTGTTGTCGAGCACGAAGCGCACCGAGGCCATTGCGGCCCGGATGAACGCCTGGGACGCCGTGGCGCCCCAGGACCGGCTCCTGGTGGGCTTCACCGCCACGCCCAACAGGACGGACGCGGTCGGGCTGTCGGTCGTGTTCCAAACGATCGCTTTTTCCTATCCGATGAAGGCGGCCATCAAGGATGCGTGGCTGGCCCCGCCCCGGGCGCTGGCGGTCGCCACCGACGCGAGCCTTGAAGCCGTCCGGACGACCGCAGGCGAGTTCAACCAGAAGGACCTAGCGACGGCCGTCAACACGCCGCAGCGCAACGCCCAGGCGCTCCTGGCGTGGCAACAGCACGCGCTGGGACGCCCCACGCTCGGGTTCACCGTGGACGTCGCCCACGCGCACGCCGCGGCCGACCTGTGGCAGAAGGCGGGCCATCGCTTCCTGCCCATCAGCGGCCAGACCCCGGACGACGACCGCCGGAGGCTACTGCGCCAGTACACCGAGGGCCAGATCGATGGCCTCTTCAACGCCATGTTGTTGACCGAGGGCACCGACCTGCCGCGCACGTCGTGCATCCTCCACCTGAAACCGACGAAGAGCGCCACGCTCTATACCCAGATGACCGGCCGCGGCCTGCGCCTGTTCCCCGGCAAAGACGACTGCCTGATCCTCGACATGGTCGACATCAGCCGGAAGCACAGTCTGATGGCCGCGCCGGTGCTCTACGGCCTGCCGCCGCTCATCAACGCGAAGGGGCAGCGGCTCGACGTGCTCGAGGCGGACATCGCGGCGCTGCGCGACGAGCACGCAGGCGTGGATCTCGATGCCATACTCTCGAGCCTCACCGACCTCGACCAGCTCCGCTCGCGGTTGGTCGAGGTCAACGTCTTCGACGTGCAGCCCTTGGACCCCAGCGTGCTCCAAGCGACGCACCTGGACTGGATGCGCGCCGGGGAAGTCTACCGCCTGAACTACCCGTGGAGCGACGGCCACGAGACGGTGCGGGTGTCTCAGGACATGCTGGGCCACTGGGACGTCGCCGTGGAGTTCCACCCACGCGCGGCGGATGCGACGGCCCTACGCCAGCGCACCATCGCGTCACAGATCGCCAACCTCGCCACGGCCGTGATGCTCGGCGAGTCCTACGTGACCGAGCAGCGCGGCAGCGTCGCGAAAATGAAGAGCCGCACCGCGCGCTGGAAGGGGAACCCCGCGAGCACGAAGCAGATGGAGTTCCTGAAGCGTCTCCGCGTGCCGTTCAACGCGGCCACGCTGACCAGCGGCGCCGCCGGCGCGCTCATCGACAGCGCCCTACACCACCGGCGTGGCCGGCGCTAGATCGCTCTATCAATCAGGAGCGTACTTGCTATTGGAGGACCAAAGGGGGGAAGATGCCCGGCAACGCGAAGGGAAGCAGGCCCTCGCGCCGCCGGGCGACCAGATGGTGTGGGGGATGACTCCCACTTCCCGCCCAGCCAGTTCGGAGAGTATACCCTGCTTAGTCGATGGTGGGGAGCCAGGACGACGCCACCTAGCGCCATCGATTACCGCACGGACCACACAACTCGGGTGACTACGGAGTGTGGGCAGGTCGGGCCGGGAGGTCTGGAGCCTGAGTAGAGGGGGACGCCGTAAGCCGCGTCTCGAAAAGTCCGGACCATCCGACGCGCTGTGCTAACGGGCAGCGTCGGGCCACGAAAGGGCGATCGGCCATTGGCTGTCGCAACCCAACGGGGCAGGCTTTCGCATCCTCTCTTCAGAGGGTATGGGGAGCCGTCTGCCTCGTGGGCTCCTGACCTTGGCTAATCTCATCACCACATACTCGAAGGAGCAGCGAGCATGGCAACCAAGACGAAGAACGAAGACGACGAGACTCTCGCTACGATGCAGCGCAGGATCGCACGAGCGACAAAGATCGTGGACGCGCTAGACGCGCTGGACGCCCAGCGGGCCGATCTCAGCGAGCAACTGGCGAAAGTGCTCAAGGGCGAGCAGGCCATCGGGGATCTGGTGAAGATCGCCGCGAGCACGTTCAGCCAGGCGTGGGAGCGGCGCTATCGGTCGCCCTACGCCTTCACGGCCTTCAAGGACGTGCCGCACCTGAAGCGGCTGATCAAGCAACTCGGGATCGAGGAACTGGCGCGGCGGATGCAGCGGTATCTGCTGTCGCACGATCTGTTCTTCGCCAAGGCGCGGCACTCGTTCGGCGTGTTCGTGGCGACGGTCAACCAGCACGCCGAGGCATCCGGTGACGCGGCCCTGGGCGACTTCCTTTCCGATGAGCCTGCACCGAGCGATTGCCGGCACACCCCGCCTTGCACCACGCAGGCCGGTTGCACAAAGGCATCGAACAAAGAGCGGCTCTCATGGTGACGCGCGCCGCGAGGGCCGACACGGAGTCTGATCGTGTCCTCCCCCACAACCTCGACGCGGAGCGCGCGGTGCTGGCGTCGATCCTGGTCGACAACGCCGCGTATGCGAAGGCGGCGCCGCTCGTGCGCGAGGCGTCGTTCTATCGGCTGGCGCACCAACTGCTGTTCGCCAGCCTCGCCCGGCAACTCGAGCGGCCGCACGGGCTCGCGGACCCGCTGACGACACAGGCCGACCTCGTGCGGCATGGCACCCTCGAGGACGTCGGCGGGATGCTCTACCTCTCGGAGCTGTTGACCGGCGCCACACGCGCCACGAACATCGCGCACTACGCCACACTGGTGGCCGAAGCGAAGCAGCGGCGCGAAATCATCGCCGCCGGCCAGGCCATGCTGGCGCAAGCGTTCGATGGCGATGACGTTGCCACGCTCCTCGCGGACGCGGACTCGGCGATCATCAAACTCCGGCACGGCACCGGTGGCGCGCTCCTGCACACGTCGGAACTCGGCCGGCAACTCTCGGCCGACCTGGAATACCGCTTCGCGCACCGCGGCGAGCTACTGGGTGTGCCCACGGGCTTCTCCACCCTCGACGTGCATACCGGCGGCTGGGAAAACGGCGATCTCGTGGTGGTGGCCGCGCGCCCGTCGATCGGGAAGACGAGTCTCGTGCTCAAGAGCGCATGGACTGCGGCAGAGTCGCACCGGCGCGACGGCATGCAGCGGCGCGTCGCGTTCTTTTCGTTGGAGATGAAGAAGCTACAACTGATGTATCGCCTCATGGCGTTGCTCACCGGCATCCCGATCAAGCGCCTCCGCGGCGGCGGCATCCCCGAGCACGTCACGCACGAGTGGGCGGCGGTGGCGCAGGCGCAGGAGCGCATGGCGACGATGGGCCTCTTCATTGACGACGCGGCCGACAAACCCTACGTCTCAACCATCCGGGGCAAGTGTCGGCAGATGATGGCGGACGGCGGGCTCGACCTCGTGATCATCGACTACTTCCAGCTGATGAAAGGCGAACCGAGGAAAGGCGGAGAGACGAACCGCAGCGCGGAGCTCGCCGCAGTGAGCAGGGAACTGAAGCTGATGGCTGGAGAGCTCGACGTGCCGGTGATGCTGCTGTCGCAGCTGAACCGCAACAGCACGATCCGGGACGACCCGAGGCCGAAGCTGTCAGACCTTCGCGACACCGGCGCGCTCGAGCAGGATGCCGACGTGATCGCGTTTCTGCACCGGAAAGACCACAAGAACAGCGGCCCGACCGCCTTTATTATCGACAAGGCGCGGAACCACGACACCGCGGACATCTGGCTGACCCTGGACCGCCAGACGACCCGGTTTGAGGAAATGCCCGAGGGCTACACCGCGCCGGAGCCCACGGCAGAGGAGAAAGCCGCCACCAAAAAGGCCATGATCATCGCCAGGAAGCGGGTGACAATTTGATGAGCACATGGCAAATTCTCCACGGCGACGTGCGCGACGGGCTCCGCACGCTACCCGATGCCAGTGTGCAGATGTGCGTGACGAGTCCGCCGTATTGGAGGCTCCGGGACTACGGCGTGGCGGGGCAACTCGGCCTCGAAGCCACCCCCGACGCCTACGTGTCGGCGCTGGTGGACGTGTTCCGCGAGGTGCGGCGCGTGCTCAAGGACGACGCGACATTGTGGCTGAACCTCGGTGACAGTTATGCGAACGACACGAAGTGGGGCGGGTCCAGTGGTGGCAAGCACGTAAAGGCGCTCCACGGCGCCACTGGGATTGGGAGGCAGAAGGTTGCGACTGGTCTTAAACCCAAGGACCTCATCGGCATCCCATGGCTCGTCGCCTTCGCGCTCCGCGCTGATGGCTGGTATCTCCGCGCAGACATTATCTGGGCGAAGCCCAACCCGATGCCTGAGTCCGTGACTGACCGGCCGACAAAGGCGCACGAGTATCTGTTCCTGCTCACGAAGTCGCCGCGCTACTACTACGACTGGAAGGCGATTACGGAGCCGGTAAGCGGTACGGCACATGGGCGAGGTTCCGGCGTTAATCCCAAGGCGGCTTTAAACGCGCCTGGGGCGAAGCAAAACGCGAGCTTTAGTGCAGCGACAGCCGGCCTCGTGGACGAGCGAAACAAGCGCAGCGTCTGGACGGTCGCCACACAACCCTATCCAGAGGCACACTTCGCCACCTTCCCGGAGGCCCTGATCGCGCCGTGCATCTTTGCCGGCAGCCGAGCCGGCGATACCGTGCTGGACCCATTTGTGGGCTCAGGCACAACAGGCGCGGTCTCCGTGCGGGCTGGCCGGCACTTCGTCGGCTGTGAATTGAGCGCGGAATACGTGGCGTTGGCTCGGCGAAGGATCGGTGACGCCGCGCCGATGTTCGCGCAAGAGGTAGAATCCCAACCGGAGCAGCAACCATGAGTTTTCCCGAACCCTATTTTCTGGGCATCGATCCCGGCACGTCAGGCGGGATCGCCCTACTCGACACGGATGGGCGGGTGGTCTACGTCTCGGCCATGCCGGACGAGGACCGCGCAATCTTCTGCTTACTCGCCCCGCTCGGCCGCGTCGTGTACGCGGCGCTCGAGCGCGTCTGGTCCTCGCCCGGCTGGGGCCACGTCGGCGCGTTCACCTTCGGCACCAATTACGGCGCGATCCGCATGGCGCTGGTCGCGCACGGCGTGACGTTCGAGGACGTGCTGCCGCGCCGATGGCAGAAGGTGATGGGCGTGTCCTACCCGAAAGCCGCCAAGCGGGTGAAGGGCGCCCCGCCGTCGCCGCCCGTGCGACGGGACAAGAACATCACGAAGACGCTCGCACAGAATCTCTTCCCCGGCACGCGCGTCACCCACGCGATCGCGGATTGCCTCCTGATCGCGGAGTACAAGCGCCGCACGACCCTGTAACCCCGTCCACCCCAACCCAAGGAACGAGTCGTCATGAGCAAAGCCAAGAAGAAGACCGCCCGCAAGATCCCGACGCCGAAGAAGACGTCCGCGCGCGCCTCGCGCAAGTCCGCCCCGCGGAGCAAGGCCCACGCCGCCGCCACCGCGAAAGCCCACACGCCGGCGGAACGGAAACTCCCCGGCATGACCCAGCCGCAGAACGTCCGTCTGAACCTGATCTGCGAGGGGCTCTCCGAGCAGCGCGACGTGATCAACAACGCGAAAAGGGAGGAGAAGAGCAGTAAGGCCGCGGCGCTCCAGGAGATGACCAACCGGAACTACAGCGTCTACAAGCACGCCGGCATCGAACTGTCGCTCGTGCCCGGCGCCGACACGCTGCGGGTCCACGTGATCAAGCAGGACGGCGACCTAGCGCGCGGCGAGGGCGACGAGACGACCGACGAGGTCGACCTGACCTACGACGCCCCCAATTCCACGCCAGACGACGACGAAGACCAGGTCCACTAGGCCATCATGGCGAAGCCGAACGCTATCGCGAAAAGTCCCGGTGAACGGGTTTTTTCGTTCGACGACACCCCGATCGCGGCGTTCGAGGGCATCAAGCTGAGAGCCCGGTCGGTCCTGTTCACCGGCCGGGTGACTCAGGACAACTGGCGCGCCGCGCTCGAGTTCACGGCCGCCACCGGGACCGCGTCCCCGTATTGGGTGGGCGACCTCCTGACGTACGCCGAGACGCGTGCCGAGTGGCAAGACATGGCCGCACAAGTCACGTCGTCGCTGGGGCTCTCGCTGCACACGATCAAGAACCAGCACTACATCGCCACGCATGTCGACGTGGAGGCCCGTGCGCTCGCCCCGTCGTTCTCGCATTCCGGCGAAGTGGCGTCGTTGCCACCGGGAGAGCAACGCGCGTGGCTCACGAAGGCCACGGACGAGGGCTACAGCACGAACGAGCTGCGCCGGCAGATCCGCGCCGCGGCCCGTCGTGGCGTCATCGAGGGCCAAGCAGTGCTCGAGGGCCAGTTCCGCGTCCTCTACGCGGCCCCACCATGGAAAACGATGCCGGTGGCGGAGATGTGCAAGCTCCCCGTGGCGGCACACACGACGCCTGACGCGGTGCTGTTCCTCTGGGTGCCGCCGTCGCTGATCCTGCAGAACCCAGGCCCGCGCGAGGTGCTCGAGGCGTGGGACTTCACCGCGCGGACGAACATCGTCTGGGACAAGGTGCGCGGCCTCGGCGGCCACTACACCTACGTGCGCCACGAGCACCTAGTCATCGCCACCCGCGGCAAATTCGTGGCCGACTACCGCGGCGGGTCCACCGGCGAGCACGGCGAAGGGATGGTCCAGAGCGTCCACGCCGAGCGCGTGCGCGACCCTCGCCTCTCGGAGAAGCCCGAAACGTTCAGAAAAGCGATCGAGCGGATGTACGCCGGCGGTCCATACTTGGAGTTATTCGGGCGCGCGCCGACCGAGGGCTGGACCACGTTCGGATCGGATGCTCGCCGGTGGCACAAGGACGCCACGCAGTAATGGCCACGAAGCGCAAAGCGGACACCCCCCGCACGCCCCGCCTCGCCACCAGTCGGTACCGGCACGGCACCAACGAGTCCAAGGGACGCGAGGCGAAGCGCCAGGCGTTCGCGCTGCACGTCGCGGCCGGCAAATCCCACAAGGACGCCGCGCGTGCCGCCGGCTGCACAGGGACGGGCGTCCGCACTAGGGCCGCGGAGATGCTGAAGGAGCCCAGCGTGCGAGCACAGGTCGCTGCCGCCCGGCAAGCCGCGTTCGACCACCTGCAGGTCGACGTCAACGTCTACTTCGAGCAGCTCCACGCGATCGCGACCTGCGACATCGCCGACATCCTCGACGACAAAGGCCGGGTCCGCCCGCTGTCCACGATCCCCGCGCGGGCGCGCATGGCGATGGCCAGCTTGGATCTGGTGATGCAGAACGTCGAGGCCGGCGACGGCGTCGTCGACATGGTGCTGAAGCCCCGGTTCCACAGCAAGCTCGAGGCCATCATCACGATGCTCAAGGCGCACGGCAAATTGGTCACGAAGATCGAGAAGGGGCGCCCTGGCGAGTTCGACCGCCTGAGTCGCGAGCAATTGCGCGACGTGATCGAGAAGGAGCTAGCCCCGGCGGCGGGGCTCAGGCTCGTGCGGGCCAAGTAGGCAAGGATCGTTCGTCAGCACGGCGCGACATAGGAAAGGGACAACAACATGGCCAAGACCACCACGAAGAAGCGCAACCCGACCGACGCCACCCTCCGCAACGTCACGGCGGGCCGCACCCGGGACAGCGCGTTGCTCTCGCGAGTAAAGCGCCTGGAGCGCGTCATCGAAAAACTGTGGGACAAGGTTGACCTCCTCGCGGCCGCAATTGCCATTGCCGAGGGCTAGACGCGCGTGCCGCATCGCCGGCTGTGACCGCCCGGTCAGGCTATGCTCAAGGCGCTTGAAGATGTGCATCTGGTGCGCGCAGCGGCGGCACCGGCTAGAGCGGACACAACGACACCTCACAAGAAAAGGAACAGCATCATGAGAATCCTCGCCATCATCGCGATCGTCTGTCTCGTACTCTTCGCGGCGCGCCCCGCGCAGGCGCAGCCGCTGCCCGGCGTGCCGCTCCCCACGTCGTATCGACTGACGCGCACACTACCGCTTCCCGTGTCGACGAGCACGTTCCTGGCGTCGAGCATGTCGTGCGGCTTGGCCAGGGGCGGCGTGTCGAGCTCGCCGGGCCTGCGGATTGAAGACCCGCGCAACGCGGCGATGGACTGCGAGCTACTCGGCACCGCCAGCGGCGTGATCGTGTCTCGGCAGGCGCAGAACGCCTACGCGATGGTGGCGTGTGACGGCAACGGTGACTGCTCGGCACCGGCCATTTTCAACCTGCTCCTGCCGACCGTGCCGGCGGACCCGCGCCTGCGGCTCCCGCCTCCGGCGGTGGCCTTCGACGCCACCGTGACCGATCGGTATCGGCTCGGCGACGTCGACGTGGCCACAAGCGTCATCGACGGGATCTTGCAGCCGTTCTACTTCGGCGCGGCGACCCTCACCATCCCTGGCTACAGCGTGCAGCGCGGCGACAAGGTGAGCGTGGCGCTCTGGCGGCCCTGATGTTCGACAACCCGACGCCGGACCGGAAGTACTGGCTACGGCAATCAGACGGTGGCCGAACCTACCGATGCTCGCCGGACTCGGCGCGCATGACGCGTCGTCGCTTGGGCCTGAGCGCCCGGCAGCATCGCATCCAGCAGAAGGCGGCGCGGCGCGGCACACGCTGGACCAGGGCCGCCTTCAAGTGGAAGTACTGGCTACGGCGGCGGCCAAGCGCGCCGACACGCAGCCCCCGATTTGACAGAACGATAAATCGGCAGTAGGATCGGCGTCGAGGTCCGGCACTCACGCCGGCCGCATAGGGTAGGAGCAGCCCCGATGCATACACTGAACCGCGATCTTGTCTGTCACGAATGCGGCCACCGCGCGCCCACGGCCGACTGCCAGACCACCAGCGAGGGGCCGACGTGCCCCCGCTGCGGCGAACCGGGCGGCATGACGGCCATCCACGCCACCCGGTATCGGCGCGACCAGCTCGACGTCTTCGAGATGGACGACGCGCGCTGGTTCTGGGCCGTCGCCGGCAAGTATCCGACCGGCCCATTCGATTCGAGGGACGCGGCCACTGAGGACGCGGAAGACACGGTGCAGTTCACCGCCAGCCCCGCGCGCGACATCGACGCCCAGTGGGTGGTCGATCTCGTGCCCGTGCAGGCAACGGTGCTGCTGTTGTGCGCGGTGGCCGCGCTGGCGCTGATGGCGCTGGAGCACGAATCGACGTGGACGTATCTGGGGGCGCCCTGAAATGGCTGACGTGATCGACGCGTTCCCGTCGACGGCAGGGCGACCGGGTCCGAGCGGTATTCCGCCATGGCCTGATCGGTTTCTCGACGGTCGCATCTGGCGCCTCCAGAACGGCGTTGATTTCCAATCGACGATGGTCTCCGCGACTGGCTATATACGCAAACGGGCGAATGCGAAGGGCTTACGCGCGAGAGTAGCCGTGTGCAGGGCAGAGAAAGACGTGCTCTACGTCCAAGCGTTGCCGAGGCCATGAGCGACGCGAACAAGCTCGACGTCCGCCCGCGCCCGTGGCGGCGGATGTTCCTCGGCCTCACCGCACGGGATTGGGTCATCATCCTGCTGCTGCTGGTCGCGCTCGCCCTACTGGAAGGGATCTGGCCGATGGTTCTGCCCGACCCGACCACCCCCGCCGAACTGCCGATCGACCCCGAACAGGAACGGTGACATGACCACACCCACGCGCCCGAAGAAGAAGGCCCCCGCGGCCCCGAAGCCGCGCACGGCCGTCATGCCGCCGCCCAACGACCCGCAAGGCGGCTACCAGCACGCACTCGCGGACGGCGGCGGCTACCAGCACGCACTCGAGGACGGCGTGCATACGCCCACGACGTGCCCGGCGTGTCTGGCCAGCATCGCGCTGCGCGAGCAGGTCAACACCATGATCGTGGGCCACCCGCTCGACACCATCGTCGAGCTGGCCGACTTCCTCGCGTTCGTTGCCTGGGACTGCGCGATGCCGACGGACGCCACGGATCTCGACGACGCGGCTCTGGTGCTGCGCCACTTGTCGGTTTTCAGCCTCAGGATGGGAAGGTGGGCGTTGGAGATCCAAGCGGCCGTGCAGCACGTACAGGGCGGGCTCGCGCCGCAACCGAAGAGGACGATGAAATGAAGCAGATCAAGCGCACCAAGCTCGCGCCCGGCGAGGTCCGCGCATCGGACAGCTGGCGCACCCCCTTGCCGCTCTTCGCCGCGCTCGATGCCGAGTTCAGCTTCGACCTCGACCTTGCCGCGGACGCGACCAATGCACTGTGCCGGCGCTGGCTCGGCCCTGGTGGGCGTGCGGAGGACGCCCTGGCGGCGCGCTGGGCGGACCACGGCCGCGTGGGGTTCCTGAACATGCCCTACAGCTCGGATCTGATTCTGCGCTTCATGGCGGCGGTGGCGCAGCACGGTCAGGACATGACCATTGTCGCGCTGCACCCGCACGACAGCAGCGTGGGCTGGTGGCGCTACACGCGGCACGCGGTCGAGATCCGCGAGATGCCCCACCGGGTGCCCTACCTGCGGGCCGATGGGATCACGAAGGCCGGCGCGATGTATGCCTCAGCCATCAGCATCTACCGGCCACAGCCGGGCATCCTGATGGGTAATCCGCGGCACGTTCTCTGGAGCTGGAAGACCCGTGCGGCGCTCGAGAAGGCGGAGCGCAAGAACGCAATGCGCCTCAACCGGTTGGACACGTTCCGAGGAGACGACGATGCCAGATAACTCCATCGACGCCGGCACCATATCAGCGATCTTCACCGGCACGATGTCAGTGGAAGCTGCGCGCGGGGCGCTCGCCACGGCGGAGGGCCACGCGGTGGCAAGGGCACTCGATAGGGCGAATAAATGCCTAGAGAGCGCGGGCTGCGCCGGGCACCTTCCGATGCTGTTCGCCAAGGCCATCGCTGATGCACGGCTGGCGATCGACGAGGCGGTGCGGGCACACGCCAACCACCAGGAGTTACTAGAGGAGGCGAAAAAGTGACCAGTGATGACTTTCGCGCCTCGCTCGCGCTGCCGCCCCAGGAGCCACCAACGTCTAACGACCCCCAACTCTTTGACGTGGTCGCCGTGAACCTGACCACCTACGCCGAACGCACCATCGATACCGGCCTGACAGCACGCGACGCGGAAGGGCTCATCGATGCGTGCGTGGCACGCCGAGGCGTGGACGATGAAATCTTCAAGGCGGTACCGGCATGTCCGGCGCCGCCCCGCATGGGGAACGTGGCGGTCGCGATGGTGCAGGAGGCTGCCGCGATCACGCAAGAGAGGGACGCGGAAACCTCACCGCGCTACCGCACGCTCGCATGGTCGCAACAAGGGTATTCGCTTTACGGCCGACCCACTCCCGAGCCTCCACCGTTCACGCCGCCCTTCTCGGCATGGCTTTGCGCTGTCGTGCCAGCCGGATGGGATGTGATTTTCGTGCGTGAGCTGCGCCAAATCAGGCCGGAAGACGGCCGAGTCGACATGGAAGTCACCATCCAGCGGCGGGGTGACGAGATGGTGGCCGCCACGTCGCCCGAGATGCCGGTGATCGAAGCGGGGGATGATGTGATTTACAGGTCTAAGCACGCGGGACAACCAGATGAGGAGATGAGCGGTTTATTGATTTCAGAGGCTAAAGCGTGGCAAGACGACCCGTGCGTTGTTGGTATTCGTCGGACGATTTGGACACGCGCCGAGGAGGTGATTCCGATGGACACACTCGGTGACGCCTATCTGCATGAGCAGGCCCGCATCAGAGAGTGTCACTCCACGCGACGGTGGCACCTGCAACGACTACACCGCGAGCGCGCGTTGAAGGAGATGATCCATGGCGATCCCGTCGAAGAAAAACGGTGACGGCTTCTGGCGTAACGATCAACCGCCAGCCGTGGCTGACCCCACCCTCGACGCGTTCATTGCCAGGCTCGCCGAGTCTGACCTCAGCAGCCATACCACGACAGTAGGATGGATATGCGGAGGCCCCGATCTTGCGGTCTGGTGCCGTGCCTGTTGTGTGCGGGCGCTGACGCGGCACGTCGCCACGCTCCGCGACGACGCCGCGTACCACGCGGACTGCCGGCCGAACCGCCGCGCAGCCGAAGCGGCACAGGCGCGGGTGCTGGAGTTAGAGGTGCAGGTCGCCGCCCTCACCGCCACGGAACGTGCGACCGCGGATGCGTTTATCGCCTACCGCTATCACCCACACTGCACCTCCGCCACTGGCTGGTGCCCCGTCTGTGCGCGTGTCCAGCAGTCCACCTTCCGCGCCCCGACCCCGCAATTCCGCGACTACGAGGGCGACGTCATCGCGGGGCCAGACCCCTTCCGCGATGCCCGCGTTGACGCCTCTGTCGCCTATGCGGCAGGCGCGGCGGCGGGGCGGGAATTTGGACGCGGGGAGGGTGCGCCGCCGAGTCTCGTGGCGCTGCATGCGGCGTGGCGCGCGTCGTCGGATGCCATAGCCGTGCTGAACGAGGAGGACGGGGGCGAGGATGTGGAAGCGTTCGGGGTGGCGTGTGACCGCTACGATTCAGACCGCGAAGCCCTGCTCGCCTGGACCCCAGAGGAGACCCCATGACGACCCCCGATGACGCCTCTCCACACGTGGTGCTGCGCTACCTACGCGACAGCGTGGCGAAATGGGAGCCCAATGCGAGACTGTTAGCGAACGCTCGCGCGAGTGACATCCTACGCGCACTCGACGACGCGCTGAGCGCCGGCACCTGCGGGACGTGCGCGCACTTCGAGAAGCTCGGGCCATCCTCTCGCGGCCTGTGCCGCAATAGCCAGTCCATCGCGGTAGATTCGCACGTCACTCCCGATGACGGCTGCCGGCTGGGCTACACGGCGAAGGAGACACCATGACCAACCCCCCTCTCGCCCCCCTCGTGGTAGATCTCCCCGATGACGTCTGGCATCGAGGGAAGCGTGATCTTTACCAACTCCGCACCCCGGAAGGCAAGATGTGCTGCATCGGGCTGCTCTGTCGGGCGGAGGGACTGACGGATGCGGACATAGAAGAGAAGTATATACTTGCGGATCTTGCCCCCCAGGTGTTAACCCCCCGGCTCCGCCGTGTGATGGGAATCCACAAGGGTGGCCTGCTGGACCACTACAGCATCAATGACAAGCCTTACATCGGTCACGTCGACGACACCGCCCGCGTCGCCGCGCTCAACGCCGGCATGCAACAGGTAGGCGTGCAGTTCACCTGGACCAAGAAGCCATGACGACTATCACAGGCGACATCCTACGCGCACTCGACGACGCGCTGAGCGCCGGCACCTGCGGGACGTGCGCGCACTTCGAGAAGCTCGGGCCATCCTCTCGCGGCCTGTGCCGCAATAGCCAGTCCATCGCGGTAGATTCGCACGTCACTCCCGATGACGGCTGCCGGCTGGGCTACACACCAAAGGCCACGTCATGACCCCAGAGCAAGCCATCGCCGCAATCAAGGGCAACTGGCCCGATGAGTACTACTTGACGCTCCGCGAGGCGCTGACCGTAGCCATCGCCGCACTCACCACTGCCGTGCCCCTCGACGTGGACGCGGGGCGGGCCGAGCCCCTCCCTGATGTGGAGGATTGGGCCGATGGAATTGTGGCGTGTGCATTTCTGCAAGGCGTGAGGCCGAAACTCAGGAGACCCACGAGTGCCGACGACGCCGTGGCGCAGATCCTACGCGCTGAGCGGGGCGCGATCGACTGCCCATTCTGTGGTGGGCTCTTCCCACAGCCGACGATCACACCGAAGGCTACGCCGACGCCATGACATTTCAGCCGCGCCTATATGCATCAGACGGGCGCGGTGCGTCCATAGCGGGCCAGGACCGCCTTCCGGGCCGCGGCAGAGCGTTCCTCGGGCGTGCGGCTGGCATTCAGGGCCGTGGCTCCTGCGGTGCGCGCTGCGACCGACTGGAGGCCTACAGAGAGCAGATGGGCGGCGCCGGCCGCGGTGGACAGGTCCCGCGCTCGCGCGTAGGCGCGGACACGGGAGACGAGATCAGGGGTGAGTCCAGTGAGGTGCAGGGTCGGCATCTAGTGGGACTCCGGCCAGGGGGCCGCGTCGAGCCCAGCGGCCAGCGCCACCGCGTAGTCATGCACGTCGTCTGTGGCCTCAGTGACGTCTTGGACCGTGACGTCATCGACGCCAGCCTCGTCAGTGCGGCTCCACATCAGGATGCGTGTCCCGACGACGAGCCCGTAGACCGGGAGATCCCACGACTGTCCGGCGGCATCGAGATACGTCTCGGTGTGCGACGCGTCGGCGCCGCCGTCGTGCGACAGGCTGGCGAGGTCGAGCCCCAGCACTGGGACCAGGAGGTCGGCTGGGATGAGGTCAACGCGGGCGGCGGTGATGGTGTAGATGGTCATGGTCTGTGCTCCTGAAGGTCGAGTATCCGTCGCTGCCCAGGACCGCGCCCTGGGCAGAGCGGAGACTCGACTAGCCGGCCGCGTGGATCGCGTCTGTGAATTCGTCGAGGGTGAAGGTGAGGCCGGCCGTGACATCGCCCGCTTCATGGAACGTGACGAAGGTAACATCTGCGCCAAGATGGCGAGAGTAGCGAACGGCCGTCGACTCAACAACCGCCTCGAACGTCTCCCCGTCGAGTGCGAGGGTGACGCGGGTGCCTGCTGTTAGATTCGTTCTCATGCTGCTCATGTCATCCTGCTCTCTGCCCTCGCGGGCCGGCGTCGAACAGTCACAAGCGACCGTCGATAGAGGGAGGATATGCTACGCGCTCAGCGCGTGTCAACAGCAATCGACACGAGACCGAAAGAAAAGTGCAGAGCCGTGCGACATCTCAGGAAACCCCAATGAAATCACCACGTGCCATCCCATGACCGACGCCCAACTCAACGCCGAACTACTCGCCAGACGTGTGAGGCTCACGAAAGAGGCCAGCACGCAAGCGCTCGAGCTTCGCGCTCGGCAGCTCTCAGGACAGCAGCATGTCGGCCCCTGGGCTCCGGCAGCGCGGCTCGCCAAGCCACGGCGGCCGAAGCTGCAGGTGGCGCAGGTGGTGCAGGTGCAGCAATGGCGCCGCGTGCGAGCTTAAACAGTCAAGCAATCCGGCTCGATACCACGATTCGCCTACGTGGACTGCTTGAATCACACACTCAAAAGAGTGGGCAAAAAGGGAAGTGGCCAGAAACGGCACGCCTTCCTCACTGGCGCCGCGCCTCGCCCTTCAGGTAGAGTCCCGGCCATGCGCTACACGCTGAACGGCGAGTTACCTCGCCATCTCTATTGCTGGGTGGACACGGCGCACACGCACCGAGAGCCGGTCGGATTCGTGCCCGCGGTGTGGTTTGGCCTGGTCAGTCATCCGGGCCGGATGTGGGGCTGCACGGTGCTGCTGGAGTCCGGCGCGATCTACCGCAATCTCCCGCCGCACGCGCTGGCGTTCGACCCTGCGCCGACCGGGCTGTGGACGCCTCAAGACGCGCAGACGTGGGATTGCTACGGCACCGACTTCACCGCCCTCGAATACGCGTATCTCGCCGGGCTCCGGTGCCTTGTGCGCGCGCACCGCCACGACCACCTCGGCACCTACCTCTTCACCGTGGCCCCAGTCGGAGACGGCTACAGCGCCTCGCCAGACCAGGCCAAGGAATTCACGTTCGTGCAGCTCGATAGCGGCTGGCTCACGATCCAGCCCACCAACCACACGGTGTTCGAGGAGAAGAGCTTCACCAGCCCCACGCTCACGTTCCCACGCGGCCTGAAGCGACAGAGCCAGACGCCATGGACGACCGAATGACGATGGCGCCGCGCCGGCAGGGCCCTCCGCAGCCCCGCGTGCCCACCCGTAACGCTTTTCCACCGAAGCGGGGCATACTGGCCCTCTCCGGTGGCTCGCTCGCACGAGCCGTCGGATGTTTGCCCGTCCGTGGTCGTGCCAGCCAAGCGCCGGTGCCAGCCACGGCCGGGCCTTTTCACTCGCTAGGAGCAGGCGATGTCCGCTGACTACACCGCCGTCGCCATCGCCCGGCTCGCCCTCGAGGGCGCGTTGACGTGCGGGGTGACGACACGCTACGCGCCAAGCGGCACGCAATGCCGCAGACCGTCGGCCATCCCGTGGCAGAGGCGCCCACGGCTAGGGACTTCCACTCGTCAGGAGCAGACCATGAACGCACGAGACACGATTCGGTATCGCACGGCGGAACTAGTGCGGCGCTTTATCGTTCAGCTCTCGGCCCTCGACCATTACCAGGCCCGACGCCTGGCGGAAGAGCTCGCCATGAGCATCGACTTGTTGCACGCCGAAGAAAAGGCTAAGGAAAATGCCCCCTCCCCACCGTCTGGACACCCGTCACAGACGCCTGGCGTGCCCGGCACCTGGGTCTGGACGCCGGAGGCCGAGGACAAGGGGACGCCCGAGCAGCCGCGGTACATGGGCAGCGAGGCCGTCCGGTTGGCCGCCACGAACGCGGCGCAGATGGTCATGGCCCCCGACTTCCGCCGGCTGTTCCCACGCTCCGCGCTGGCGGTCGTGCTCGACCACCACGACCTCCCGACCCCCAGCGCGGTCATCATCCTCCCCGACCTGACGGCGCGATGACCATCGAAGCCGTCCAGCGTCTCCATGCCGCCACCGCGCGGCTCGTGGCGCTCGAGGGCTGCGAGCTGTACACCTACTTCCCGGAGTCGGGCCCCGTCCGCCGCGAGCTGTACCCGCGGCACATGGACCACTTCAAGGCGGGCGCGCAACACCGGCAGCGGCTGTTCATGGCCGCGAACCGGGTTGGGAAGACCCGCTCAGGCGCCTACGAGGTTGCCGCGCACGCCACTGGCGAGTACCCGGACTGGTGGACGGGCCGCGTCTTCCCGCACCGAATCGACGTCTGGGCCGCGGGCAAGGACACGGGAACCACCAAAAACATCTTGCAGAAGGCGCTCGTCGGCGCGGTAGGCGAGGATGGCACCCTCTCCGGGGGCGGGATGATCCCGCTCGACCGGGTGATTCACGCCACCCGCAAGCCGCACAACCCCGGCGCGCTCGACACGGTGTGGGTGCGGCACAACGACGGCGGCACGAGCATCATCCAGTTCAAGTCCTACGAGCAGGGAAGTAAAAGCTTCGAGGGCACCGAGCAGCACATCGTGTGGTTCGACGAAGAACCTCCGCTCGACTGCTACGCCGAGGCCGTCGTGCGTACCATGACCACGTCGGGCCTGATGATCACGACCTTCACGCCGCTCCAGGGCATGTCGGACGTCGTCTCGATGTTCGTCTCGCCGTCGCCCGAGGCCGCGCAGTATCTCCATCTGACCACCGCCGGGTGGGACCACGTCCCGCACCTCGGCGAGGCCGAAAAGGCTGAACTCCTCGCCACGACGCCACCGTTCCAGCGTGACGCGCGCAGCCAGGGCATCCCCCAACTGGGCTCCGGCGCCGTGTGGGCCTTCCCCGAATCAGAGCTGCGCGTCCCCAACTTCGAGATCCCGCCCCACTGGAACAAGTGCTTCGGCCTGGACGTGGGCGGCGGCGCGAAGGCGACAGCCGCGGTCTGGCTCGCGATCGAACCGTCCGCCGGGGGCCGCGTCATCGTGACCGACAGCTACAAGCGTGAGAGCCCCGAGCCCGCCGTGCATCTCTCCGCGATCCGCGCTCGCGGCGAGGGCATCCCCGGGTCTGGCGATGCGGCGGCGCTCATCGTGACGGCCGGCGACGCCGAACAGCTGATCCGCGTCTACCAGCGTGGCGGCCTCGACCTCGAGCTGGCCGACAAAAGCGTCGAAGCGGGCATCGCGTCGGTCTGGCAGCTCTTCTCGGATGGCCGCCTCAAGGTCTTCGCGAGCTGCACCGAGTGGTGGGACGAGTGGCGCATGTATCAGCGCGACGCGAAGGGCCGCATCGTGAAAAAGAACGACCACTGCATGGACGCCACCCGCTACGCGATATACTCCGGCATCAAGCGCGCGCGGCCGGTGACGACCAAGGCCCAGCAGCGGCGCGTCGCGTTCAACCGCGGGCGCCAGGCCGGCGGCGGATCGTGGATGGGCAGCTAGGAGCAGAACAACATGGACACCAGAAACGGCGACATCTACCGCTCGATGGCCGAGGCGATCTGGGCCGGAGTCCCCGAAGACAGCCTCGTGACCGGCACGCCGGCCGCGGTCAACGAGCTCTCGGCGCGCATCAAGCAGCTCGACCAGCGCGGGAGCTTCAAGAACACGGCCCAGACGTCGCGCGTCGACGAGTAGGAGCAGACCAGTGACCGCACGAGTCGTCGCCACCCTGAAGAGGCTCGCCCACGCGTGGCACCACCCCTCGCATACCACCGCGGTGGCCCACGAGGACGATGCGGTCGTCCTGATCTGGTGCCAGACCTGCCGGGAGGTATTCTTCGATCGCATCCACCCGCCACGCACCGCCGCCGGCGTCATGGAGAAGGCCGCCCGCTCGGGCGCGCTGGCCCAGGCGGGACGCGCGCAGTCCCGCAGGCGGAGGCGCCGTCGATGACGTTCACCTGGCGTGGCATCCCGTCTGACCTGTGGTCGGCGCTCGTCGCGCGGGCGGCGGCCGAGCGCATCGGGATCGCGGCGATCGTCTCGCGCGCAGTGCGCCGTGACCTCACCCCGGAGTGCGGCATCTGGGTCGTGATGGACCAGCACACGCTCGTCAGTGCCCACCTGACCGCCGAGGCCGCGAGCGTGGCGGCCGTGCGCGTCGACGCGGCGACGGTGGAGCGCGTCCCGCTCGACAACTGGCTGACGTGATGGGCGCCGCACCAACCACCGCCCCCGCGATGCAGATCATCCAGATCTTCGACGACGTCTTGCCGAACCCGCACGCCGTACGCGCCGCGGCGCTGGCGATGCCCCGGCGTTCGGTCACGTTCGGCGACGACACCTTCCACGGCATCGCGGAGCAGGCGACCATCGACCTCCTCGCGGCGCTCGATGCGCTGGTGCCCAGCTTCACGCCCACGCTCTCGTTCACCAGGCAGAGCCCCCGCGGCCAAGTCGAACCGAACTTCATCCACTCCGACGCGATGATGGGCGACATGACGGCCATCTACTACATGACCCCGGTGGACGTCGCGGGCGACGGCACCACGTTCTGGCGCCACCGGCACTCTGGCGCGATCGATGGCGATTGGAATCTCACGGGCATGCGGAACCGCCGGCTGTGGAAGCCGTGGGTCCGCGTCTCGGCCAAGTTCAACCGGCTGGTGCTGTTCAAGTCGGACCTGTTCCATTCGCGGAGCCTCGAGGAGAACCACGGGGAGGGCGATGGCGCGCGCCTCACGCACGTCGTGTTCGGCACGCTCGAGCCGCCGGTGATGTGGGGCTGGTGATGACTCTCACGCGCCGCCGCTTCCTTGCCGCGACGACCGCCGCCGTCGCCGGCGCCGTGTTCGACCCAGAGCGCGCCCTGTGGATACCGGGCCAGCGGAGCTACTTCGACATCGTGCGCCCGCAGCACGCCGAGTGGCCTCGATTACGGCGTCTCCGCCCAGGGGAGGTGATCACCCTCTCCGGATACGCAGGCACGTTCGTCGTCACCAGCGTCGTCACCAGCGATAGCCGCCGCTGATGCCGTGCTGCGCCGTCCGCGACTGCGGGAATCCGGCCTGCCACCTATGCGCGCTGAACCGGGAGTGGGTTCGAGACGCGCTCGCCTTGCCGCCGCCGCCCCCGCAGAAGCCGACGCCACCACGGAAAGCGTCAACGCGCTGACGGTTTCGTGTATGCTCTGGGTCGCAGGGTAGCTCAGTGGCAGAGCGCCAGGCTCATAACCTGGAAGCCGCGGGTTCAATTCCCGCTCCTGCAACCAACGTCCACCGAGGCAAGCATGGCCCCACTCGAGAACGGCATCAAGCGGCGGCACTTCATCGCGGCACTCGGACTGGCCGTCCTCGGCGTGGCCACCGTCCAGATCCCCGTCGCCCCGCCGCCGCTCGTCTTCGAGCCGCTCGCCTTTTCCGTGCGGTTCCTCAAGGCGTATGACGTCGTGACCGACCGGCACGCCGCGCGTGTCGACGTCCTGTACGGCTGGGCCAAGATGCAGCCCGAGTTCGCGGTGCGGCTACGCGACTGATGAGCCGCCCCTTCAAGCGCATCGAGAGCGAGTATTCGCCGCAGCAGATCGCGAAGCTGCAGATCCGGCGAGTCATCGAGGGTATCTGCGCCGACGACCTGATCCTCTGCGAAGTCGTCGCCCAGGGTGAGAAGGTGTGGCGGGCAACGATGCGGGAAGCGTTCGCACCAGTCATGGACCTGCCGGACGAAATCTGCGACAGGGCCTATCTGTTTTTCTGCGGCGCGGTGCAGGCGCGGTTCACGCTCGACCAGGATCACGCGGAGGCCATGCACCTGGCTGGCGCGTTCCTCGACCAGGTGGAGCCCGTGACCCCGCCCACGCAGGCCGAGATCGACAAGTCGTGGGTCATCGAAGAGGCGAGCCACCCGGACGCGATCCGCCAGCAGTACGGCGACAAGTCCCCGCAGCAGTGGCTGGACGAGGCCATCGCTGACGGCCACGACAAGGGGATCGACTGATGGCCACCACTCCAGGGCGCCGGCCCCCGTCGCTCCCCCGCATCGATCCGGTTGAGGGCACCAACAACGCCTACGGCGTGGACATGGTCAGCCGCGGCAGAGGCGACTACGACGCGATCGTGGAAGCCGGCGGCGACCCAGACGCGACCCCCGTCACGCCCGACGAGATCGCCCGCGCCGACGCCCTCCGCAAGCGGCACGCCCGCGCTATCCGCAACTTCAAGACCTCGAGCAGCGCCGACGAAGACCAACGCCGCGCCGAACTCGACGACCTGAAGTACGCGCGCGCCCGCCTCGAGGACCACTGGACGGCTGGCGACATCACGCGGCGCAGCGGCGAGACGAATGGCGAGTCCGGCAAGCCGGGGTACGGGCGCCCCATGCTGGTGCTCGACAAGCTGGCCGTACCGAAGCGGCAGACGATGAACGAGGCCCGCAACGCGCGCCTCAGTATCCGCATCAAGGCGAAGGCGGGCCGGGCGACGAAGAAGAACGCCCAACTGGTGCAGGACGCGGTGCGGGCCATTGAAGTCGACAGCCGCGCGCACATCGCGCGCAACTGGGCCCTCGACCGCGTGATCACCTGTGGCCGCGGCTACTACCGCATCGAAACGAAGTACGCCAACGACAAGGATCGCGACCTCGACATCGTCGTCAGTCGCATCCTGAACCAATTCGCGGTCTACCCGGACCCCTGGCGCAAGGAGCCGGACGGCTCGGACATGAAATTCTGCCTCATCACCGAGGACATCCCGACGCGGGACTATCCAGACCGCTACCCGGACAGCAAGCTGGCCAAGAAGATCCGCAAGGCGCTCGAGGAGCAGACCTACGGCGAGATTCTGGCCGGGTCGGTAGTGGAAGACGGGACCGACGCGCAGCACGAGGGCGGCGCGCTTACAGGGACCGGCGACACGCCGCCCGGCTGGATTACCGAGGCCACGATCCGCGTCGCCGAGCACTTCTACGTCGAGTACGAGCGCCGCACCAAGCTGTGGGTGCCGACCGGGCAGGGCCATCAGGAGATGTGGGCCGACGAGATCCCGCCGACCGTGCAGTTACCGCCGGACGTGTTGAAGCGCGAGATCGTCACGCCGGTGGTGCGATGGGAAGTCCTTAACGGCGAAGAAATCCTCGACGAGGAGCAGTGGCCCGGCCGCTTCATCCCGATCGTGGAAGTCGTCGGCGAGGAGCACAACGTCAACGGCGAGCGGACCTTCAAAGGCATCTACACCGTGGGCAAGGACGCGAATCGGTCCTACGAGTATCACCGCTCGGCCCAGGTCGAAGCCGTGGCGCTCGCCCCCCGCGCGCCCTACATCGCCGCCGAGGGCCAGACCGAGCTCTATCCGGAGTGGGACACGGCGAACTCCGAGAATCACTCGGTCCTGGTCTACAAGCCGACGAGCCACGACGGCCATCTCATGCCCCCGCCGCAGCGCAACACGTCTGAGCCGGCGATCCAGGCGATCACGATCGCCGCGCAAGCCGCCGACCAGGACATCAAGGACATCACCGGCCGGCACGAAGCGTCCCTCGGCCAATACTCGAGCGAGCGCAGCGGCAAGGCGGTGCAGTCGCTCCAGCAGCAGGCCCAGGTCGGCAGCTCGCATTTCCTCACGAACCTGGCCGAAATCTCGATGGCCTACGAAGCGCGCATCATCGTGGACCTCCTGCCCCACATCTACGACCGCCCCGGCCGCGTCATGCGCTTGCTCGGTGAGCGCGACCAGGAGGAGTACGCGATCGTCGGCGCCCCCTTCGTGCAGACCCCGGACGGGCCGCAAGCCGTGCCGGTCCCCCCAGGCATGCCGCCGGAGGGCATGGTCGGCCAGTCGGTGCAGATGCCGGGGATGGCGAAGCCGCAGCGCACGAAACTCTACACCTTCGACGCCGACGCCGATTACACCATCGCCGTGGGCGTCGGGCCAAGCACGCAGAGCGCGAAGGACCAGAACAGCGAATCGATCCGCGCCATCATGGAAGCCGCCCCCGCCCTCGCGCCGCTCATGGCCGACCTGCTCGCCTCGCAGATGGAAGGCGACATCGCGGAGCAACTGTCGGCCCGCATCAAGGCGGTGCAGCCCGCAATCGCCAACCTGCCGGGCGACGAGGACGACGACTCGGACATGTCGCCGGAGGCGATGGCGAAGATCCAGGGTCTCACCATGCAGCTGCAGCAGATGCAGCAGCAACTGCAGGAGGCCACGACCGAGATTCAGACCCGGCGCAGCCAGTACCAGACGCAACTGATGATCGCGCAGGAATCCAACGCCTCCCGCGAGCGCACCGTGCTCGCCACGACGCGCACGCAACTGGCCATCGCGCAGATGAACGGCGGCGGCAAGGTGGACGTCGCCACGCTGCAGGGCGAGATCGACGCCGCGATGGGCGAGTCGCAGCAGGCGCACGACGTCCTCATGGCCCGGCTCGAGGCGTCCCTCGAAGCGCAGCTCTCCGAGGACCAGGACCAGCGTGCCGCCCGTGCCGGCGACCGCGACGAGACGCGCGCGGTGCGCGGCGACGTGCGAAAGGAATTGATGGCCGGCAGCGCGGCGAGTCGGCAGCGCGCCCTTGCCCGCGAGCAGCGCGAGGGCGACGAGCAGCGCGCGAGCCGCGACGGCGTGCGACAGGACGTGCAGGCCGAGCGCGCCGACGCGCGGAAAGGCGCCCTCGCGGCAGCCACCGACCGCCGACAGGCCCAGATCGCCGAGGCGGCCACTGGCCGGGAGGCGCGCGCGACGAAGCCGAAAGCGGCAAAAAGTTGACAGCGCCAACCGTTTGACGTGTAGAGTATGAGCCGAGCAGGGACTATGGCCGACACCCCCACCCCGATTGACGACTTCGCCGCAGCCCCCACGGTGGTCTCCGATGACGACTTCGTCATCACCGATGGCGGGCAGATCCGGGAAACGGCCGAGGAACTCCGCCACACCCTGAGTCACGACACGCCGGCCGACGTGGCGCCAGGCGACGAGACGCCCCCCGGCGAGCGCATCGAGCACGCGGACGGATCGGTCGAGTCCACCGGCGCCGGCAGCGCGAAGGCCGAGAAGGCCGAGAAGGCCACCGAGGCCGTCAGCAAGCCGAAGCGCACGGTCGAGGGGCGTGTGGCCGAACTCCAAAAGGAGATCGCCACCAGGACGCGCGAGAAGCACGACACCATCCGCGAGCGCGATGCCGCCGCCAAGGAACTCGCGGACATCCGCGCCCAATTGGCCGCCTCCCGCGAGCAGGCCCGCCCCGGCTTCCCGCGCGACACCCCCGTGGCGCCAGACGCCGCCGCCGCCGCGCCGGCCACGCTCCCGAAGAAGCCCGTCTGGAAGGAATACGACGACGCGGGCAAGGACTGGGACGTCTTCAATGACGATCTCGAGGCCTACCGCGACGCGCGCGCGGCCGCCTCGGAAGGCGTGGTGAAAGGCCACTTCGCCGCCGAACTCGCGCGCGTGCAGGCGGAGGCGGTCGCCCGCGTCGAGAGCATCGAGGCGCGCGCAGCCGAAGCCACCATCAACGCCGGCCTGCAGGCCCGCGTCGATGCAGTCAAGGCCAGCACCCCCGACTTCGCCACCGCCATGGCGGACTTGCGCGCCGCGGGGGTTGAACAGACACCGTTCATGCGCGACGTGGTGCGGATGCATCCCAAGGGCGCCGATCTGCTCTACGCGCTCGGCAAGAACGTCGAATCCGCGGCGATCCTGCAATCGCTGGACTTCTCGACGGTGATGTTCGACGCCATCATGGAGTCGGACGATCCTACGGCCGTGCTGTTGCATCTCGCGGAAAGCAGCGAGACGTTTGAACAGATTCGGTCGCTCGATTCGGCGTCTGCCGGAAGGCGGATCGCCGCGCTAGATGCGCGCCTCTCGTCCTCGTCCTCGCCCGAACCCCGTGCCTCCGGCTCGCGGCGTTCCGGTACGACTGTCTCACGCGCTGCAACCCCCATCCGGCCGGTGGGCGCGAGCAGCAAGGCGTCAGTAGTGGACGACGAGGACGACGAAGGCGAATCCTTCGAGTCGTGGATGTCCCGCGAGAACAAGCGGGACGCCGATCACGGCCGTCGCTAGATCCTCCACCACCGGCACCTGTCGTCTTTCGGGCGGTTCGCAGCACGCGACTGCTCCGTAGAGGTCTGACATGTCCGTATCGAACAGCCTGGTGACGCCGTCCTGGGTCATCAAGAAAGTCACGCAGCGTCTCACCAACACGCTCCGCTTTGCCGCCAACGTGACGCGGGGCTACGACAGCCAGTACACGATCTCCGGCGCCAAGGTGGGCTATACCGTGAACGCGCGTCTGCCGCAGCGTTACATGGTCAACAAAGGCCAGGCGCTCAACCCCGTCAGCGCCAACGAAGAAGTGGTCCCGATCACCCTCACCGATCAGGCGAACGTCGGCATCGAGTTCAGCTCGGCCAGCCTCCGGATGGAAGTGGACAACTACACCGAACGCTACATCGACCCGGCCGTGGAAGCACTCGGCAATCAGATGGACCTCGACGGGCTGCAGCGGATGTACAAGCGCGTGTTCCGCACGGTGGGCACGCCTGCCGTGGTCCCCACGACCAACGCGTCCTACCTCGATGCGACCGTGAAGCTCACGGAAGGCTCGGTCCCGACCGGCCGTCTCGTGGCGATTCTCACCGCGCAGATGCACGCGTCGCTGGCGAACGCCAATCTGGCGTTGTTCAATCCCGGCGCCGTGATCTCCAAGCAGTACCGCACCGGCAAGATTGCCGGCGAAGTGCTGGGCATCAAGGAGTGGTACATCGACGAGAACGCGCCGACGCACGTGGTCGGCCCACTCGGCGGGACCCCCTTGGTCAACGTGGCGGCGGGCGCGGCCGGCGCCGCCTCCGGCGTGACGTCGCTCGTCACGGACGGCTGGACCGCCGCCGCGGCCAAGCGCCTGAACGAAGGCGACGTCATCCAGTTCGACGGCGTCTTCGACATCAACCCGATGTCGTACCAGTCCACCGGGCGGCTCAAGGACTACGTGGTGAGCGCCGACGTCTTCTCCGACGGCAGCGGCAACGCGACGATCCCGTTCTCGCCCCCGCTGGTCTATGGCGCGAGCAACGCCTACTCGACCGCCACGGGTCGCCCGGCGGACAACGCGATCATCACGATCTTCGGCCACGCCTCGACGCACGCGAACAAGGTCACGCGCACCGGCCTGGTGTATGACCCGAACGCCTTCACGTGCGTGATGGCGGACCTCCCCCTGCCGCAGGGGGTGTGGGTGAGCAAGCGCATCAGCAACGCGGCCATCGCCATGAGCGTCCGCTTCATCAAGGCGTACGACGTCATGACCGACCAGTCCCCGGCGCGTCTCGACATCCTGTACGGCTGGGCCGCAGTGCGCCCCGAACTCGCCGTGCGGATCCAGAGCTAGCCGACACGCCCCAGCAGCGATCGCGGCGCGCGCGGTGAGGTTCACGCCTCCCGCGCGCACCGCCTTACCCCAGTTTCCAGGAAGGACTCACGCTCATGGCTATCACTCGCACCACTCTGTCGGCAGCGGCATCGAAGGATACCGACACGTTCTACCTCACCTCGGCCGCCGGCGCAGCCGCGGGCACGATCGTGAAGGTGAACAACGAGTACTCGACCATCGTCCGCGTGGACGGCACCGCCGTGCGCGTTCGCAGCCGCGGCCAGAATGGCGGCCGCGCCATCGCCCACGCGCAGCTCTCGCCGGTCATGTTCGCCCTCGCCGCGGACCTCGCGCCCTACATCACCGAGCACGGCGGGCTGGCCTCCGAACTCGAGGAAATCACCCTGAGCGCGGACGGGGCGATCGCGATCCCGACGCGCCACACCCGCATCAACATCATGAAGGGCTCCATTGCGGCGTTGACCCTGACGGCGCCCGGCTTGACCGTCCTCGACGGGATCGAGTTGCAGATCCACGGCGTGTCGTTGTTCGCGCACACCGTCACCCTGACCGCGGGCTTCTACGGCAACACCACGACCTCCGACGTCGCTACGTTCGCGGCCGGCGGCGGCGCGTGCTTGTCGCTCGAAACCAAGAACGGCCTGTGGGCGGTGAAGGGCGGCGGCACCATCGGCGTCACCTTCGCCTAGCGCGGTTCTCGCCAACTTGACCGGGGCCCGTGGGCGCTTCGCAGCCGCCTCGGGCGCCGGTCACTCGTCCTGTCACCCGCTGCGAACAAGGACGTTCACCAATGGCAGACAAACCCCAGCCGGCGCAGTTCCCCAAGTGGATGTTTCACGGGGATCACGGCAAGCAGCTCTTCGAGTCGCCCTCGGAAGTCGTGGGCGACGGCTGGTGCGAATCACCCGCCGAGTGCGGCCTACCCCCGGCTTTCGTGCCAGCCGAACCCGGCGGGATGGTCCTCACCCCCGTGGGCGCCACGACGCCGGACGCCGATATCCACCACGGCCTGGGCGAGATGACCCGCATGAATCGGGCCACGAAGCTGCAGCAGCCGGCCGAACTCATGACGGCGGCCCAGCAGCGCGCCGCCGTTGCCCGCACGGCCGCGAAGCGGTAAACGTGACCTCCCCGGCTGGGCGGCCCTCGTGACCGCCCGGCCGGACTCCCGTCCCAGAGAGATTCCACATGGCCACCACCGCTCGCACGCTGATCACGAATGCGCTGCGCGACCTGGCGGCCATTGGCGCACGCCAGCCGGTCTCGGCGGACGATCTCGAGTTCGGCCTGACCACGCTCAATGAATGGGTGGGCAGCCTCCGCACGCAGCGCACGGCGACGTTCATGGTGTCGCGCCACGTCCTGCCGCTCACGGCCGGCGTCGGCAGCTACACGATTGGCCCCGGCGGCGCGTTCAATCTCGACCGGCCCAACCGTATCGAAGGCGTCGGACTCGTCTTCGACCGCACCGCCGCCACCGTGACCGAGGTCAGCCTGGGCCGCCCCCTGAACGTGTCGGAGTATCAGCACGTCGTGGCCAAGGCCCAGGCCTCGACGCACCCCTACGGCGTCTACTACGACTGGGGCATGGCCGCAGGCTTGGGCACGATCCGCGTCATCCCGACCCCCTCCGGCGCGGTGAGTGACCTCGTGCTCTACCTGCCGAGCCCGGTGCAGCGGTTCACCGACCTGAGCACCACCTACCACTTCCCGGACGGCTACGAGCGTGCCATTCGCGCGAATCTCGCCATCGAGCTCGCCCCGGCCTGGGAGCGCGAGCCCGCCGGCGCGCTGGTGGCCCGTGCCAGCGAGGCGATGGCCGACGTGCGCCGCGCCAACCACCGGCCGCGCATCCTGAGCGTGGACGCCACGCTCCTGGGCATCTCGGGCGGCTACAACGTCTGGACGGATCGCTAACCGATGGAGTATCCGAGCTTCGTCGGCGGCAGCTACAAGGCCAACAACCCGTTTGCGGCGAACGAGCTGACCATCAACTGGTATCCCGCCCCGCTCGAGTCGGAGGGCGCGCTGGCGCGCTGGCATCTCGTGCCGACGCCGGGCGTCGCCGTCTGGCCACGGTTCGACTCCGTCGGCCTGTCTGGGCCGGGCCGGGCCTTCGGGTTGTTCAACGGGCGCCTCTTCGCCGTGCTCGGCTCCGCCTTTGTGGAGTTCGTCAACGGTCTGCCCGGCGGCATCATCTATACCTACGGCACGATCGCCGGCACGCCCAACCGCGCGACGATGGCCTACAACGGCACCGGCGGCCATCAGATCCACATCACGGGCGGCGGCATTTCGTACATCTTCGACACCGTGTCAGGCGTCCTCACGCTCGCCACCAACCAATCCCCGAGTGGCATGGCGTCGAGCACGGCCATGCTGGACGGCTACTTCTTCATGCTCGACCAAGCCGCGAACACCGTGTATCAGTCGGCGTTGCTGGACGGCAACCTGTTCAACTCGCTCGACAAGGCGCAGCGCATCGTGGCGGATGACCCGTGGCGCCAGATCGGCGTCCTCGGCAAGGAACTCTTCCTCCTCGGCCAGTACACGTCGGAGGTCTGGTACGGGGCCGGCACGTTCCCCTTCACGATCGCGCCGCACCCGTCCGGCGCGATCGAGATTGGCATCGCGGCCGACTTCTCCCTGGCGAAGGTGGGCAGCAGCCTGTTCTGGCTGGCGCAGACGCGGAACGTGCGGGCGCAGGTCGTGCAGGCCGACGGGTTGCAGCCGCAGGTCGTCTCCGACTTGGCGGTGCAGGCCGCGATGGGGCGCTACGCCCGCATCGACGACGCGATCGGCTTCGCCTTCGCGGACGTAGACGGCCACGAGTTCTACGGGTTGACGTTCCCCTCGGGCGACACGACGTGGTGCTACGACCTCATGACGCGCCGCTGGCACGAGCGCCGCACTTGGTATGCGGAGCAATCCCGCTGGGGCTGCTGGCGCCCGCTTTACCACGCCCGGTTCGATGGCCAGAACCTCACGCTCAGTCTCGACAGCCCCGACCTGCTGCAGCTCGTGGACACGCTCGGGACCGACCTCGACCGCCCCGTGCGCCGCGTCCGGCAGGCGCCGCACGTCACCAACCAGCTCGAGCGCATCTACTTCTCGCGGTTCCGGTTGCATCTCCACGCCGGCCAGGGCGCGATCAGCGGCCAGGGCGTCGACCCCATGGTCGAACTCCAGGTCTCCAACGACGGCGGCGAGACGTTCTACTCGGAGGGCTACTCCGGCGCCGGCCGGCTCGGGGAGTACAACCGCTTCCCGGAGTGGACGCGCTTGGGCTCCGCAGAAAATCGCCAGTTCCGCATCGAGACCACTGACCCCACGCCCTGGCGCATCGTCGGCGCCTACCTGGACGCCACATAGCATGGCTCACCTGCCGCCCTTCCCGAGCCGCGACGACGTCATCACCACCCAGGCGCCGCGCAACCGCTTCACCAAGCGGATCGCGGACTGGCTACAAGCCGTGGTCGATAGCCTCGAGACGCTCGACACGCGCGCGTCGAGCCTCGTCGCGCAGGACGCCGCGCTGCTCATGGCCGATGTCGCCCTGGTCGCCGCTGTGGCGGCGTTGCAGCCCGCGACCGGCGTCTGGACCCCGGCGCTCACCTTCGGCGGCGCCGCGGTTGGTCTGACCTACTCCGACCGCGGGGGCTGGTGGGCGCGTCTCGGCAACGTCGTCACGGTGAGCGGCCGCATTATCCTGTCGGCGAACGGCAGCAGCACGGGCACGGCGACGGTCGCCGGACTGCCGGTCGCGGCGATGGCCGCCACGCCCAATCCGAACTACACGGGCGCCGTGCTCTCTGGCGCCATGGTGGGCCTGACCTCCGGCGTGCTCGCCCGCGTGCAAGGCGGCAGCACGGTCATCGACCTGCTCGACACGGGCACCACGGGCGTGGCCGTGCTCGACGAGTCCAACTTCGGAGCGACGAGCGTGCTCACGTTCGCGTTCTCCTACTTGGTGCAGCCGTGACGACCATCCGTCACGCCGAACCGGCCGACCTGGCGCGCATCGTGGAGATGGGCGAGACGTTCGTCGCGTCGTCGCACTTCAAGGATCTCGGCCCCGCCGACCCGCACCGTATTGCGGCGCTCACGCGGACGCTGGCCCAGCACCCCGACGGGTGCGTCTTCGTGGCCGAGGTCGAGGGCCGCGTCGTCGGGATGCTGGCCGGGCACATCCCCGTGCATCCGATGCTCGACGTGGTCATGGCGTCCGAGCTGGTCTGGTGGGTGGACGTCGCGCACCGCACCGGCCGTGTCGGGCTGCGCCTCCTGACCGCGTTCGAGGGTTGGGCGCGGGACCACGGCGCGTCCCATGTGCAGATGATCGCGCCGAACGAGAAGGTGGCGGCGTTCTACGACCGCCTCAAGTTCGAGCGCGTCGAAATTGCGTACGCGCGGAGGGTGTGAAATGGGTGTAGCCACGTCGATTGTCGTCGGGGGGATACTGTCCGCAGGCGGGGCGATCGGATCGTCCAAGATCAACGCGAGCGCCGCCAGACGCGCGCAGCGGTCGCAAGAACGCGGGAATAGCGCCGCGATGTCGATGGAGGAGCGCGCCGAGGCGGGCCGCCTCGAGGAAGCGCGCCGCGTCGAAGACCAGAACCAGCGCAACTGGGAAGTGGAACAGTCGCGTGAGCAAGAGCGGTATCAGCGTGGCCGGGACGACTCGAGCCGCGCGGAAGCCGCCGACAGCGCCCGCTGGTCGTGGGACCAGCGCCGCCGCGAGCCCTACCGATCCGTGGGCCGTGGCGCCGTGCGCTCGCTGGCCGACCTCGCGGGCATCCAGGGCATCGAGGGCGAGGCCGCCCCAGACTTCTCGCAGGGCTGGGATGCCGCGTCGATGTCGCCGCAGCAGACCACGCCTGGCTTTACCCCGCCGCCGCCCGGCCCGCGCAGCCTCCCAGGCGACCCGCGCATCGTCTCTCGCGCGCCGGGCTCGATCTGGAATCCGACCATGGCGGATCTCGTGACGGAGCGCCAATAGATGAACACGATGGACACGCTGGGCCTGAGTCCGGAGCACGCCGACCGCTGGGCCTACGACCGGCTGTTGAAGCGCCCGCAGCCGCCGCAGCAGCCCTACGGCGCGCCGCCGATGGCGCCGCCGATGGCCGCCCCCAACACCGTCGTCCCGCCGACGTCGCCCGCCCCGCCGCTCGCCGGCGCGCAGACGAGCTACACCGGTGGCGGGATGACGCCGAACGCCGGCGCGAGTCCGCGCGACCCGCGTATCGATGCGACGGCGGACGAGCAAGCCGCGTGGGACCGCGAGTACGCGGCGCTCCCGCCTGGCGGGTCGATGAATCGTCAGCGCCCCGGATCTGGCGCGTTGGCTGGCGGAGGCACGCCGGGATCAGGCTTTGGCCCAGGCGGGGCATCCAATCCCGGGTACCGCGGCCCTGGCAGCCCGGGATACAACTACGGCAACAACCCGCCCCCGGGCACGCCCCCGGGCACGTCTCCGTCGGGACGGACCACGCACGCCTACACCGGCGGCGCCTTGGACTACTACGGCACCGGCGACATCCAGAACGTCGACCACATCACCCGCGGCGACGTGGGAGTGACGGCTGGCTTCACCGAGGTCGGGCTCAACGGCGACCTGAGCGTCCGGGGCAGCAACACGATCAAGAACGTCAACGGACGGTTCTTCAGCAACCTGCCGGCCAAGCCCTCGAGCATCCCGATCTTGTTGGCGAAACCGGAGTTCCGCGCGCTCTTCCCGAACGCCAAGCAAGTGGGCTTCGACAAGATCGATTACGGCGACGGCAAGGCGGTCGACGTGCTCGAGAAAGCCGACCCGAACACCGACACGGCCACGGCGTGGGCTTGGATGCCTGAAAGCACCGCCGTGTCCCCGACGGCGGGCAGGGGCTACGCGACCTGGCTATCAGCGCAGGCGCCCCCGGTACCCCCGGGCACGCCCCCGGGCACGCCGCCTGGTGGTCCTGGCGGTCCTGGCGGCGACGGCATCAGCGACGAAGCGCGGCGTCTCCTCGCCCGCGACCAGCAGCAGCGCCCGAATCTCTCGGATCTCGGTATCTAGGACGGTCCCCTCATGGCCTACCCCAACGCACAAACGTCCTATGGCTCCACGGCGCCCACGGTGGCGCCCACCGGGGCATCCACGGTGGCCGGCGGCGTCACGGTGTCACACGCGAACCCGGGCATGAGCACCGCCGGGCCGAGGCGGACGCCCACCGGGCCGCCCGTCTCCGTCGGCGCCACCCCTGGCGCACCGAGCAGTTGGCAGTTCCAGGGCATCAACCCCACCGACTCGCGTACTGGGCTCCAGACGTTCGAACATCTCAGCGGCATCCAGGGCACGCCCCTGACGACCGCGCAGCAGCAAGAGGCGGCCCAGCACATCAACTACACCGATCCCACGGGCGCGGCGTCGATCACCGGCGAGAACTACAACCGGCTCATGCAGCTCGCCGCGCAGCGGTCCGGCGGGGCCTACAACCCGTACGCGGACTCGGCGCCGCCTTCGACGGGCGGGCCGGACCCCTACCCCACCGAGGGGCCACTGAACCCTGACCCCTACCCCACGGCGACCGTCGAACCCGCGCCGACGATCAACGCCCCGCGCTACCAGCAGCAGCAGTTCACGCCGCCGACGTTCGATGAGATGGTCGCCAACGACCCGACCTACGCGCGCCGGCTCGGCGAGGGCCTCGGCGCGATGGAGTCGCGCGCCGCCGGCCGGGGGATGCTCGGCACCGGCACGCATCTCCGCGACCTCAACACCGCCGCGCAGGACTACGCCTCGAACGAGTTCCGGAGCTTCTACGACCGCCGGGCCGGCGAGTATGGCGTGAACGCGGGCGAGCGCCGGTTCGGCCACGAGGCCGACGCTTCCGCCACGCAGACCGAGTACGCGCCCCGCTTGCTGTCATGGAACCGCCAGCAGGACGAGAACTCGACCGGCCGGCAGATGACCTACGATCGGAACTGGCAGCGCGAACTCTACGGCCGCGACGACGCCTGGCGGCGCTCGCGCGCGGGCGAAGACGATAGCCGCTTCCGCAACCAGGACATGTGGCGCTACCGCGACGAATCCGAGTCGCGGCGTCGCTTCCTGGCCGAACTCGGACAGCGGTAGAGGGTTCTCATGGGCATCGGACCGTATCAGGCGCGACCCTACGACAACAGCCGCGGCATGTCGCGGATGGCCGACCTCGCGCTCCACCGAGGCGAGATCGAGGCCGAAGGCGCGCTCCGATCCGGCCAAGCGTGGGCGAGCGGCGTGCAGCAGGTCGGCCAGATCGCCGGCAGGACGATGGCGGACTTGGCCGAGTACCAGGACCAGAAGCCGATCCGTGACGCCGAACGGCAGCGGGCGAACGAGTCCCTGCAGAACAGCCGTCGCAAAGGCGAGTTCAACGAGGCGTTGAAGGAGGCTGGGACCAGGCCGCCCGACGAGGCGATCGAGTTCTTGCGGACGCGCGGCTTCGCGCCTGAAGCGTCGGAGATGGCGAAGGAGCTGGCCGAGACGCGGAAGCGCGCCATCGACACCAGTGTGGCGAACCTCGCGCTGACCAAGGGGACGCTCGATCAGGCCCTCACGTTGCTCGGCAGCGTGCGCGAGGCCCCGGACCCCGGGGCGGCCTACGCGCAGTCGCTCCCGAAGATCCAGGAGATGGTGGGCGCCGATCTCGCGCAGAACCTCCCCAAGACGTACGACCCCGCGAGCCTCGACAGGGTGATGGCGTGGGGGATGTCCACGACAGCGACGCTCGACAACAACGCGAAGTTGCTGGCCCAGACGCGGACGACGTTCAAGGATGCGGCCGACCGCGAGGATCACTTCACGAAGTCCCTGAGCCAATATCTTCCCACCGTGACGACGGCGGCCGACTGGACGGCCGGGCTCCGCTCGGCCGAAGAAGCCGGCGCCCCCAAGATCGCGCTGGACAAGTTCGCGGCCACCTACTCGCCGGAGGCCGCGGCGCGGGCCGCACAGTTGACCCAGCCCCGCCGGGCAGACGCCCCGTTGGGGAGCGCCGCGGACATCATCGCGGGCGAACAGACGCGTCTGGGCCGGGATCTGAACACGGACGAGAAGCTGGCGCTCGTGCGCCGGCAGGGCACCGCGGATCGCGCGCCGAGTACCGCCGGTGCCGGCGGCTTGACGCAGGTGCAGATCAACGCCGCGACCGGCCGCCGAGACACCGCGATCGCGGCCCTCAACCGGGAACGCCGCGACGCCGACGCCACGCTCACCGACGACATGTACGGCGACGAGCTCCACCGCATCGAAGCGAGCTACGCCCAGCAGATCGGCCAGCCGCCGCCGCCGCCGCGCCTTGGCGTGCAGCGCGGCGAGCCCGGCGCCCAGTCGTCCGCCGAGATGTCCTTCGAGGAGCAGCAGAACCAGGACTCCACCAGCATGGCGGACCTCGCGACCGCCCAGCCGCTCCGCGCCGCCGGGGGTGGGGCCCCGCGCCGGCTCCCCGGATTCCCGCAGAGTGACCCCTCGAACGCCGCCGCCCCGCCACCGGCGCGGCCCTCGGCGCCCCTCGGTGCGGCGCCCGCCACCGCCGCGCGTCCGCCGGCTCCACGGGCGCAGGCGGCACCGCCTTCGGCTTCCGGCCAGATCACCGTCCAGACGCTCCCAGACGGCAAGTTCGCGGTGAAGCTGAACGGTCAGCGGATCATCGCCAAGAGCAAGGCCGAGCTTGACAAGTTCCTGAAGGCCAGCGGCTACGAGATGTCGAAATAAGCCATGCCGACCCGCCCACTTGACCCGTTCGACGTGGCTCGATCGATGGGACTCGCCGTCGAAGACGACACGCCGACGCTTGAGACGCACGACCAGGACTGGCAACGCCAGTCGATCCTGGCTGGCACGGCTGAGATGCGCCCGCCGACGCCGCGGCCTGCGGCGCGGACGCCGCGTGTGGACCCGTTTGATGTGGCCAGGACGATGGGACTCACCATCGAAGAGGACACGCCAGACCCCGACCCGTTCGATGTGGCTCGATCGATGGGGCTCACCATCGAAGAGGACACTGATACACTCTCGCTAGATGCCGCGCTGCCTTCCGGGCCGACTCGTGCCGACGATCCTCGCCGCGCTCTACCTGCTGCTGGTGTAGACGAGCCGACGTTCCAGGCGTGGTACGGCCAGCGCGCCAAGACGCTCGGCCTCGACCCCAACCCCGACGCCCCCGAGCAGTCCTACGACTACCGCGCCGCCTTCGCGGCCGGCGCCGAGCCAGGGCCGGACGGCCACTGGCCATCGGCGTTCAAGAAGCCCGGACACCCCAACGAGGTCGTGGGCGGCTTCAATACCCGCACCGGCGCGCGCGTGCCTGGCACGCCCCGCGCGTCTCGAGACGATCTCGTGCGCCTGGGCTGGGAACCGGACGCGGCGGCCCGTCTCGACGCGACCCAGGAGCCGAGCGCCGCCAAGTCGATGGGCGACATCATGGGCCAGGCGACGGGCATCAGCCGCGCCCCAGAGCCCCGTGGCGCCCTGGGGACGTTGGCGGACTTCGGCATGTCCTTGCCGCGTCGCCTTGGCGTTGACCCAGTCATCAGCGCGGTGAAGGGTGCCATCGGCGCTGTGAATGTGCCGGTGGGATTGGCGGACATCGCGACCGGCGGTCGTGTGGGTCAGTTCCTCGAAGAGACGATCGGCTTCCGCCCCGCCGAGGCCACGAAGATCCTCTCGTCCTGGTATTCCAAGAAGCAGCGCGAGGGCAGCGCGGCCGTGCAGGCGGCTGATGGTGTGCTCGCTACCGCCGTGGCCGCACTCTCGAACCCCGGCGTGGTCGCAAACACGGTTGTCGAGTCGGCGCCCATGATGCTGGCAGGGGGGGCTATCGGTCGCGCTATTCCGTACGCGAGTGCCGGTGTACGTGGCGCGCTCGGGGAGGGCATCGCCTCTGCCGGGAGCGCGGCTTCACACACCAGGGAAGGTTCCGAGGATGGCCGTCTCACGGTGAAGCAGTCCGCCCTCGCCGTCGCGACAGGCGCGGCGACGACCACATTCGGCCTGCTCGGCAATCGCATCGCGCAGTCGCTCGGTATCGCCGACATCGACACCATGATCGCCGCTGGTGCGGCCAGTCCTGTCGCCGCTCGTGGGCTGGCTACGCGTGTGGCGCTCGGCATGGTGCAGGAAGGTGTCCTCGAAGAGCTGCCGCAGTCGATCTCCGAACAGCTCTTGGCGAACGTCGCTCAGGACCGACCGATCCTTGAAGGCGTGGACGAGTCCGCCGTGCTCGGCCTGTTTTCCGGTGCTGTGATGGGCGGCGGCGCGAACATCCGCCGTCCTCGCACGGCCGCCGGCGCCCCGCCAGCGCCGCCCCTGGCCGACCTCGCATCAGAGGCGCCGCCGGCCGGCCCGTCACCCGCTCCCGTCGACGTGCCGCCGGTGGCTCCACGCGGAGCGCCGCCCGCGTACGTGCCGACCGACCTAGAGACGCGCAACGTGCGCCGGCTGATGGCCGAGCCCGGCCGCACCACGATCAGCATCAACGATGTGAGCAGCGCCACGGCCATGCGCCCGCGTGAGGCAGGCGCCGCGATCGACCAGCTCGAGCGCGAAGGGCTTGTCACTCCGACGGCGCAGGCGGGCACCTACACGCTCACGCAGCCGGCGCCAGCCGCAGAGGCACCGCCCGCGACGATGCGCGACGCCCTCGGGCCGCTGCCGCCAGGGGTGAGCGCCGAACAGACGCAGCAGTTGACGGCGCTCGGCTATGCGCCTGAACGCGTGGCGGCGATGACGCTGCCCGAGGTGCAGGAGGCGCTCCGGACGGGCACGCCTGCCGTGGAGCGGCGTCAACAGCCCCGCGGCCTTGTCGCCCCAGCCATCGCTGACCCGATGAGCCCAGAAGGGCTCGTGGCGCTTGGCACGGAGTTCATGGAGAACCCTGCGCGGCAGGCGGATGTGGCGTCGATGCGGACGGCCACGCGAGCGGAGGCCCCGCCGAGAGAGGCGACGACTCCGGAAGTGCTCGACGCCGCGCCGGAAGACCGCCAACGTGTCGCGGGCACACGTCCTGAAGTCCTGGACCGGGAACGTCCTGACCTCGGCATCGACGCGCGAGGCCAAGAGATAGAGGCGCAGGAGCCCATCCCGCGCCAGTCCTACGAGGACGACACACGCTGGGAGGACTGGAAGGCGGGCGACACCCTCAAGCTCGTGGATGGCCGTATCGTCACCGTGGCTCGGGCCGCGGCCGATCCCTTCTCCGGTCTTCAGGTCACGCTCGACGGTCGTCGCTGGTCCGTCAACCAGGAGCTTGTCGAGGGGCGGGTGGATGCGGTTCCGACCGCGGCCACTACGTCCAAGGCCCCCTCGGAGACGACCACCGACCTGTTGGCGGTGCTCCAAGAAGAACAGGACGCAATGCGGTCAGGGGCGTCGACTGCGACCCTGAAAGAGATCCGACAGCGCATCAAGCGGATCACCGTGGCGCGCGATGCCGCCGCGTCAGCGACACCGAACCAAGCGGAGACGCCCGCGCTGAAGGTCAAGGTCGGCACACGGGTCACGACGCGCCACGGCGCGGCGACGGTGGCACAGATCGCTGATGGTAAGGCGAAGCTGCAGTTTGCGTCCCCGACGAGAACATCAGGAGCATCGACCTGGGTAGACGCGATGTCCCTCAAGCCGTTCGAGCCGGCGCTGGCCGAGAGCACCCCTGCGCCAGTGCCGGACCCCAAGCCCGCCGCGGAGATGACTGACGAGGAAATGGCGGCCGAGATTCGCGCCCGGTTGACGCGGGAAGCGGAGGCCGAGGCGCCGGTCGCGAAGCCTACCAAAGGGGGCCCGCCGCGGAAGACGCGCGAGCCCAAGGCTGACCCCGCCGAGACGCAATGGGCGGAGGTGCTTGCGTCGGCACGCGCCGTGGACCCGGACGTCGACGAGACGGACCTGCGGGACGAGTACGACTTCCGCGAAACGCGAGCCTGGGACGAGGCGAAGGATGCCGCCGACGCCGGCCCGCTGGTGCTGCTCAAGGAAATCGCGGCCCTGGGCGGCCTCCACGAGAAGCAGGGCGGACAGGTCGAGGAGCTGTTCCGGCTCCGTCAGGGGCAGGCGTTCGGGGCGGTCGGCGGCGTCAGGGGCGTGCTCTCGATCGACCCGAAGCGTGGCCTCGCGCTCGACGACATGCTCGACCAGTTGCGCGGCGATGGCCGCTTCAATCAGATCGAGACGACCGACGACATTCTCGAGTTCATCAGAACGGTCCAGATCAAGGGCGTGACCAAGCCCACGCCGTCGCTCACGGCGCTCGGCGTCACTCCCGCGACCGCGTGGTGGAAGAATCGCCAGCGGCCCGAGGCGGACCCGGATGCAGGCTTCGCCAACGACAGCGTCGACCCCGGCAAGGGCGACATCAGCTTCGACGGAGACGCGGCCCCAGCCGCGCCTGACGTCGCGCCCACGGACGCCACCACGGCCCCTGGCGTCTGGGCGCCGTTTGCGATTGCCCGCGGGACTGAGGTTCAGATCCGGGACAACACGGAACGCGCGTCGATAGAACTCAAGTTCGACGGCAAGCCGGACGAGACGGTGCGGGCGGCGCTCAAACGGGAGGGGTTCCGATGGTTCGGCCCCTCCAAGACCTGGTATTCCAAGGCGAAGGACCGACGGGCGCGGGCTGAACGCGCACTGAACGTCACGCCCGCGCCGGCCGCGCCGCCCGCGCCCGCCGAGCGTCCCGTGTCGTCACAGGACGCGCCGGTCGAGCTGATCATCAAACCGCTGTTCGGATCTGACGAGACGACCACGGTCGCGGTCGGCGGTCCCGCCACGACGTGGGGCCATGCGGCGAAGATGTCGCCCGGCGCCGAAATGGACTGGTGGGCGAACGCTGTTGAGGAACTCGGCGCGGTGCGCGCCAGGGCCGGCGCCATCGGTGCAGGCGTCGTCCTGCGCGTGGACAGCGGGAGCTTCACGCGCGTCTTGGTGTTCGAGCCCGACAACGGCGGGGGCCGGCAGGTCAAACTCGGCGCCGCGCAGGTCGAACCCGCATGGCGCGACGGCAAACTCGTGCCGGAGCAGCCGAGGGAGGCCGCGAAGACGCCGAGCAAGACGGGAAAGCCCCCCACGGCCTGGGACGCAATCGGCACCAACGCGGTTGGGCAGACCATCTACGAGGATGAGCGCGGCGTGCGCTCGTACGTCGAGAACGGCGTGCGGCAGACCGAAGCGGTGGCGCTGGCGCCGACGCGCGGCGGGACATCCAGAACTGGACCGACGCCACGGTCCTCGAGCCGGGCGACCGACTGGACGCTGCTGAAGGTGCATCCGTCCGTGGTCGACACGCGCGCCGACCTCGCCGAGGAAGCCGGCGCGCAGCAGCGCATCGCCACGAGCCGCGCCGAGTCGCAGGCCGCCAGCAAGGCCGCGCTCGCGGAGAAGAAGCCGGTCACGCCGCAGATCACGCCCGCCAGGGCGCCAGACGCCGCCGCCGCCGCGCCGGCCGTCGACGCCAAGGCCGCCGCGCGCGCCGCGCGCCGCGCCGCGGTGCAGGGCGAGATTGACTCCGCCGTCGCCGGCATCAAGGCCGAGCTTCGCAAGTCGGGCTCGACGCTGAGCAGCGGCCTGCCGGTCCCCTCTGACGTGCTCTTGGTGCAGACGGTCAAGCTCGTGCGCGCCTACACCAAGGCCGGGATCATCGACGCACAAGAAGGCTGGGAGAACTTCCAGGAGGATCTCGGCGCGCTTGCGGCGCAGGCTCGCCGGGCGTTCACGATGGCCTGGGGGATGGTCCACGGCGTGGCCGAGCCCACCCTTGCGGATCTCGGCCCGCAGGCGCAGACTCAGGGAGAGGCACCCAATGACGCAGCCCGCGAAGATACCGCCGCCGCCGCCGATGAGCCCGCAGGCCAAGGAGATGGCCCGCCAGATCCGCGTGGACGCACTACAAGCGGGGATGAGCCCGGATCAGGCGAGGGAATTGGCGGCGTACACGATGACGCCGGCCGACCCCGAGGATCTGACGCCGTACGAGGGACCGCTGGAACCGACTACCGAATAGCCGACGACGAAGCGGTCGGCGCCGGCACGCCCTCGGTCAAGATCCGCAATAACCTGGCGGCAATCGCGCTACTGAAGCAGATCGAGGCCGAGCGCCGCGACGCCACGCCAGACGAACAGACGATCCTCGCCCAGTACGTCGGCTGGGGCGGGCTCAATGAGGCGTTCCACTACGGCACCAAGACGTACACGGCGCTCCAAGAGGCGCTGACCGACGAGGAATACGGCGCCGACGAGGAATACGGCGCCGCTCGCGCGTCCACGCCGAACGCGCACTACACGTCGGTCCCGGTCGTGCGCGCTATGTGGGCCGCCGTGGAACGGCTCGGCATCACCAGTGGCCGCGTGCTCGAGCCGTCGATGGGCGTCGGCAACTTCTACGGGGCGATGCCGGATGCGCTGCGCGCGTCCACGCTGCGCGGCGGTGTGGAGCTCGACACCATCACCGCCCGCATCGCCAAGGTGTTGTACCCCGAGACGGACGTGCAGGCGCGCGGATTCGAGTCCGCCCGGCTCCCGGACGGCTTTTTCGACCTCATCATCAGCAATGTGCCGTTCGGGGACTATGCCGTCCATGACTCGGCGTTCCGCGGCAGGCCCAAGGCGCTCAGGTCGTCCATTCACAACTACTTCTTCGCCAAGGCGCTCGACAAGACGCGCCCTGGCGGGCTCGTGGCGTTCATCACGTCGCGCTACACGATGGACGGCAACACGGCCGAACATGCGACTGTCCGCGACTATCTCGCCACGCACGCGGACCTGATCGGCGCGGTGCGACTCCCAGACTCCGCGTTCAAGGCGAACGCGGGCACGGAAGTCGTCACTGACATCCTCTTCCTGCGTCGGCGCACCGCGGACCTTCCTGCGAAGGGGGAAGCATTCACACGGTTGGCCGAGAGCGGCGTCGAAGACCCCAACAGCGGCCAACCGATCAAGATCAACGAGTACTACGTGGCGCACCCCAGGATGGTCGTGGGCCTCCACACCGCCGACGCCAAGATGTGGCGCGGCGGCGGCTACAACGTGAAGCACGAGGGGGGCGACTTCGAGGCCGATCTCCGCGCGGCGCTGAACCGATTGCCAGCCAACGCCATCACCTACGACGAAACGCCGACCAAGGCCGCCACTGAAGACGCCCGCCGCGAGTCGGTGCCGGCCCCGGAGTTCGTCAAGCAAAATGCCTTCGTCCAGCAGGATGGCCGGCTGTGGGTGAAGCGTGGCGACGAGATGGAGTCGGTAGACGACCTCCCCGACGCCACCAAGGCGCGGATCGTCGGCATGATGGGCGTGCGCGGGGCGGCGAGGTCCACCATGCGCGCCATGCTCTCGCCCGAGGCCACCGACAGCGCGATCGTTGCCGCGCAGAAGACGCTGAACACGGTCTACGACGCCTTCGTCAAGAAGTTCGGGCACCTGAACGACCGTGCCAATGAAGAGGCGTTCGACGAAGACCCGGATCTTCCGCTGCTGATGTCCCTCGAGAAGACCCACGGCCAGGGGAAGCCGCCGACCAAGGCCGCTATCTTTACCAGGCGCACGCTGTCGCCCCGGAAGGACGTCACGTCGGCCGAGTCGCCAAAGGAGGCCCTCCTTGTCTCGCTGAACAACACCGGGCGCGTCGACCTGTCGTTGATGGCGCGGTTGACCAGTCAGTCAGAAGACACGGTTGCGGATGCGCTGGCGGGGATCATCTACCAGACGCCTGGCGGCGTGTGGCTGACGGCCGACGACTACCTGTCTGGCCCCGTGCGGCAGAAGTTGGCCGAGGCCGAGGCCGCGGCAAAGATCGACCCCAAGAAGTTCCAGGCGAACGTCAGCGCGCTCACCGCGGTGCAGCCGACGGACCTCGCGCCGGTGGACATCGACGTGCGGCTCGGGTCGGCCTGGGTTCCCCCCGAGGTCTACAGCCAGTTCGTGACAGAACTCCTCGAAGTCCGTAGAGACGGCTTCCGCATCACCTATGCCGCCCCGCTGGCGGCGTGGAAAGTCGACCCGACCTACGCCAAGGGCACCAAGAACACCGCCGCCAATGAAACCAGGTGGGGCACCCCGGAGATCCTCGGCCACACGCTGATCGAAGAGGCCATGAATCTCAAGCTGCCGACCATCTACCAGAAGGACGGCGAAGGGAAATCGTCGGTCAACCAGGAACGCACCGTGGCCGCGCGGGAGAAACAGCAGGCCATCAAAGACGAGTTCGCCAAGTGGATCTGGAAGGACACCGCTCGCGCCACCATGCTCGCGGACATCTACAACCGCGACTTCAACAACCTCCGGCTGCGGTCCTACGACGGGTCGCACTTGCAGTTGCCCGGGATGTCCGCCGAGTTGACGCTGCGACCGCACCAGAAGACCGCGATCTGGCGCGTGCTGCAGTCCGCCAACACGGGACTCGGTCACGTCGTCGGCGCCGGGAAGACATTCGAGATGATCGGCGCGGCTATCGAGTTGCGCCGGCTGGGGATGTCCCGGAAGCCGATGATTGTGGTGCCGAACCACCTTGTGTCGTATTGGGGCGCGGAAGTGCTGCGGATGTATCCCACGGCCAACGTGCTCGTGGCCACCAAGGCCGATTTCGCGGGCGGGCAACGCCAACGCTTCATGTCGCGCATCGCCACCGGCGATTGGGACGCCGTCATCGTGGCCCATCGGTCGTTCGAGTTCCTGCCGATCTCAGACGAGGCGTTCAACGACTACTTGAAGGACCAGATCGCAGAGTACGAGAGCGCCATCGCCGACGCAGCGGCCGCCACCGGAAAGAAGTCGGCGAGCGTGAAGCAGATGGAGAAGGCGAAGAAGAACCTCGAGGCGCAGATCCGCGACCAGCGAGACGTAGAGGACCAGGACAAGACGCTGACGTTCGAGGAACTGGGCGTGGACAGCCTCTTCGTCGACGAAGCGCACATGTTCAAAAACCTCCAATTCGCCACGAAGATGACGCGCATCGCCGGCCTGCCGACCACGGGCTCCGATCGCGCCTTCGACATGCGCTTGAAGGTGCTGCACATCCAGCGCCTCAAGGGCCGCACCGTGTTCGCGACCGGCACGCCGCTGAGCAACACGATGGCCGAAATGTTCACGATGCAGCGGTACCTGCAGCCGGACGACATGCGCGCGTCGGGCATGGCGCACTTCGACGCCTGGGCACAGCAGTACGGGTCGGTCGTGGTGTCACAGGAACTCGCCCCCGAGGGCACCGGCTACCGCTCGCGCACCCGCTTCGCCCAGTTCTCGAACCTCCCCGAGCTGCTCACCATGTTCCGGCAGGTGTGGGACATCGTCACGGCCAAGGACGTCAAACTTCCCACGCCGAGAATCAAGGGCGGCACGCCGGAAGTGGTCGCCGTGGAGCCGAGCGCCGCCATGAAGCGGCTGATGCAGAGCCTTGTCGTGCGTGCGGCGGCGCTCCGCGGAGAACCGGTCACGGTCAACGGACTGACCTTCACGCCAGCGAAGCCCGATGCCAAAGACGACAATATGCTGATGGTCACAGGGGACGGGCGCAAGGCGGCGCTCGACATGCGGCTACTCGGCCTGGGCTCGCCGCTCGAGGCGTCCACGAAGGTGCGTGCGGCCGTCACGCGCATCTCGGACATTTACAAGGCGAACACGCGCCGCAAGGGCGCCCAGCTCGTGTTCCTAGATCAAGGCACGCCAGGAAAGAAGAAGGGGAAAAGCTTCAACCTCTACGCCGACTTGCGCGATCGGCTCGTTCGCGACGGTATCCCGCGCGACCAGATCGCGTTCATCCACGACGCCAAGAGCGACGACGACAAGCTCGCGATGGTCGAGAAGGTCAACACGGGCGAGGTCCGTATCCTCATCGGGTCGACCGAGAAGATGGGCGCCGGCATGAACGCGCAGAAGAAGCTCGTCGCGCTCCACCATCTCGACGTGCCGTGGCGCCCGTCAGACATTGAACAGCGCGAGGGGCGGATCATCCGCCAGGGCAACGAGTTCTACGACGCCGACCCAGAGGGCTTCGAGGTCGAAGTGCTCCGCTATGTCACCAAGGAGTCCTTTGACGCCTACTCGTGGCAAACCCTCGAGAGCAAAGCCAGGTTCATTGAGCAGGCCATGCGCGGAGACATCACGGTCCGCAGGGCCGACGACGTTGATGGCGGCGCGCTCACCTATGCCGAAGTGAAGGCGCTGGCGTCCGGCAATCCAATGGTGATCGACAAGGTGAAAGTCGATGCCGAGTTGCGGAAGCTCGAGTTGCTGGAATCCGCGCACAAGCGGGAACGGTGGCTCACCCAGCGGGAGGCCAGCGACCTCCCGGAACGTATCGAGGGAATCACGCGGACGCTGGCCGGCGTCAAAGCGATCCTCGCCGCCCGCAAGATCCCGGACACGTTCACCATGACGATTGGCGGCACGACGTTCGACAAACGAGACGAGGCTGACAAGGCGTTTGTCAAGGCCACCGACAGCGCGCCCCAGGTCGCCCGCGTCATCGCCACCTACGCCGGGCTGAACATCAGCGCCAGGCGATACAGGGGCGAAGGCTCGGGCGGCACGACAGTGAACATCCTATCGGTGTACTACGGCACAGGCAGCCACCGCGAAGACACCGGCGACACCGTGCGGTCGATTGAGTTCTCGGTGAAGCACCGCGTCGAGGAACGGATCGACTCGCTCGAAAACGAATTGCAAGAGGCGCAGAAGAAGAGCGCCGACGTGGCGGCGTTGCTGGCGGAGCCGTTCGGGAAGACGGCCCGCATGGCCGAACTCGTCATCGAACAGAAGCGGCTGGCCGCGTTGCTGAGCCTCGACGTCAAGAGCCAGACGCTCGCCTCAGATGTCGAAGACACTGGCGGCGCCACGACCGGCACGTCCGAAGACGCGGCCATCGGCGTGTTCGCCCAGAGGAATCCCAGCCAGCGTGTGAGCCTGCCCGTGGCGCTGGTGCCAGTGCGTCAGGCGGCGCCACTCGCGACGATTCAGGGCGATGTCGCACTACCGGAACTGGTGATGTTCGCCCGCGAGCTTGCGCGCGACGTGCGCGTAGTGCGCGGGTTCCGCAACGCGCTGTCGGGGGCGAAGCACCGATCGGGGCACCTGATCTTCACCGCGGACCTGTTCAAGCCCGAGAACGTCGGGCAGTTGGCACAGATCGTCGCCCACGAAATAGGCCACCTAGTGGACTACCTCCCGACCATGACGATGAAGCGCGGCAACGTCCTCGGACGGCTGCGAACGCTCCACCGCTTCATGAAAGCCAGCTACACCGACGCTGATGGGCGCACCGTGACCAACCTCAAGGTGCGGAACGAACTCAAGAAGCTCTCCGCTGCATGGCGCCCCTGGCCGGACGCCCACGACGAGAAGTACCGCGCCTACCGGGACAGCGCCAAGGAGCTGTACGCCGACGCCATCAGCGTGCTGTTCAACAACCCCGAGCAGTTGAAGTGGCACGCGCCGACGTTCTATCGGGAGTTCTTCGCCAACCTGGACCAGAAGCCTGACGTCAAAGCCGCCTACTTCGGGCTGCAAGAGCTGCTGTCTGGCACACGCGAGGAACTGATCGCCCGCCGCCGTCTCGGCGTACAGGGGATGTTCGCTGAAGCGGACACGAAGGCACTCGACCTCGAGGCGTTGCGCCAGGCCGAGCGCCAGAAGGCTCGCGGGGACTTCGCCTACCGAATGCGGCTCGAGCTTGTGGACAAGAACATCGCCGTGATCGACCGCATCGAAGCGCGTGAGGCGCAAGGGATCGTGCAGAACCCTGACGACGATGCCCGCTACTTCCTCAAGGAAATGCGCCACCTGGGCGCGAAGCAGCACGGGTTCCTCAACCGCACCTTCCAGCCGATGAAGGACACCCTAGAGGCGGCCGGCGTCTCGTGGAGCCAGTTCGGGGAAGCCCTGATGTACGCGCGCATCGCCAGCGGCGACCGCACGGACATGGCGAACCCCCGCGGCCTGGACGTGGCCGCCGTGCCGGAGATGCTGGCGGCCGTCCGAGCCGAGCTGACCGACAAGGGCCGCACGGCGCTCGACGCGGCGCTCGCCAGCTTCCGCGCCGCCGTCAAGGGCGTCTCCAAAGACGCGTTCGACGCCGGGCTCTACACGCCCGATCTCTACGAGAAGATGGCGGAGAACCCGGCGTGGGCCGCATTCCGCGTCGTGGACTACATGCACAAGGACGTGACCTCGACCGTGCATCACCAGATCGGCACGGTGAAGGACATCCAGAACCCCGCGGACGCGACGATCCTCAAGTTGCTCGTGACCATCCGCGCCACCGAGTTCAACAAGATGAAAACGGCGGTGTTCGCCTCGATCCCGGACGAGTCCACGCCGGCCATCATGGGCTTTGACGGCAAAGGCATGAGCCCGAAGCCGCCCGAGGACGCCGCGCTCGAACTTGTGGAATACCGAGAGAAAGGGCGGCGCAAGGGCATGTATGTGCCCAAGGACGTGGCCGTCGCCATCAACAATGAGAGCATCGGCGGGAATCTTGCGGTGCTCGAGGCCGTGCGGTTCGCCAACGCCAAGTGGTTCCGCCCGGTGTTCACCGGGATCAACCTGTCATTCCAGGCGGCGAACCTCCTCCGCGATCTTCAGCGGACGTATATGAACAACCCGGACGCCACGCTCGGGAGCACCTTGAGGAACTACGCCAAGGCTGTGCCGCTGGCCCGGCAGCGCGCGTTCGGGCCGAGAACGAAGCCCACCGCCAAAAACCTCGCGGTGGCGAAGCTGCTCGCCGACGCGACCGAGGCGCGCATTCTCGGCGTGACCATGAACGACCTCATGGCGGGCAGGCCGAAGGAAGACAGCCTTGTCGAAGAACTGTTCTCGCAGCACGGCCTCAAGCGCGAGGGGCCGCCCGCCACCGGCCTCACCGGCCGCGCCAAGGCCGTGATCGACTTCGTGGAGAAGCTCGGAAACTTCATCGAAACGCTTCCCAAAGCCGCGAGCATCTACGAGATGACCTCGGACGGGCGCCAGATCAGCGACCTCGACGCGGCCGAGCGCGCCTTTATCCGCGAGAAGGTGGGCAGTCCCGATTTCCTGATCGGCGGCACGCTCAAGCCCATCACGAACGAAGTGGCCCTCTTCTCGAACGCCATCACGCAGGCGATTCGGGCGGACTATGCCATCGCCACGACCAAGGGCACCCGCGCTCCGTTCTGGCGCAAGATGGCCGCCGCCGTGATGGTCCCCACGCTCCTGACGTTCGCGATCGAGCATCTGCTGGGCGACGATGACGACGACGACACCGGCTGGGGCTACGTGCGGCGCATCCTGCGTGGCGTGAGCGAGTACGACAAGACCAACTTCTACATCATCCCGCGAGGGCTGGACGAGCACGGCAATAGCATCTACTGGCGCATCCCACGATCGGACGCCGGCCGGTTGATCGGCGGCGTGCTCCGCAAGGGGCTGCTCGCGGCCTCCGGCGAGGTCGAGGTATTCCAGTCGGCCGCGACCGTCTTCGACTACATCACGGGGCAGGCGCCGGGCCTCACGCCGAGCCTGGGCGTCTTGGCCGATACCGGACGGTTCCTGTCCGGCCAGAACATCTACGACGACTTCCGCAGCCGCGAAGTGTTCAGCCGTGACGAGATGGCGCTGCCGCTGACCGAGCGCGCCAAGAAGTTCATCGGCTACGAGCTCCAACAGGTCGGCCCGAGCGCCATCGGCCGGTTCATCGCCGGAGACGCGCGCCCGCGCGACCTCACCACGGGGCAAGTCCTCCTCGAGATGACGCCCGTCGCAGGCAGGTTCCTGCGGATCTCGAACTACGGCCAGGTCGAACGGCTCCGCAAGGCCCAGAAGCCCGTGCAGGCGTCCGAAGCGCGCAGCCGGCGGGCCGAGACGGCGGCGGTCGCTGGCGCTGTGCAGGCGTATCTCAAGAAAGCGCCCCCGTCGCGGACCCAGGCCGCGCAGGAAACCCTGGCGCGCAAGGTCGTCAAGGAACTCTACGCAGACCTTCCCCAGCGCGAACAGGACGAGCAGTTCCGAGACGTGAAGAAGAAGATCCGCATGGGCGCGGCCCGTGGCGGTCACGACCCAGTCACCACGGCAGTGCTGAGCGCCCAGACCACGGCCCAGCGCGTGGCGATCATCGCCGAAGCCTTCCCGTCGGCCGCACGCCGTCGCGCGTGGGTCCAGCGCGCGGTGCAAGAGAAGGTCATCACCAAATCGGTCGCGCAGGCGGCACAATGAGGGCACCGGCGCAGGCCGTGCGAAAGGAACAGTAAATGCCAGGCACGCTCATGCCGGTTCCCCGGCACCAGTTCTTCGACGGCAACGGCACCCCGTTGGCCGGCGGCAAGCTCCACACCTTCCTCGCTGGCACCAATACGCCGTCGCCTGTCTACCAGGACTCCGCCTTGACCGTCCCGCACACCAATCCGGTGACGCTTGACGGCGACGGCCGAGAGACGTTCTTTCTGAGCGACGCTGTCAACTACAAGATCAATTTGAAGACGGCGGCGCTCGTGGACGTCTGGACCGTCGACAACGTGATGGGCGCGCTCTCAAGCGTCCTGACGGTCACCGCGGCCAATGTCCGCGGCCTGCAAATCAGCCGCTCCGCCGCCGACGCGGGCCTCAGCATCCAATCGATCGGCGGCACCGGCAAAACCTACGGGATCGTCTCGACCCCCGCGGGCGCGCTCATCATTCGAGACGACGCCGACGGCACGCCGTCGCTCACGTTCCTCGGCAACGACATCACCGCGGCACTCACGGGGCTCTTCACGATCGCTGGAGGCCTCTTGTCGGTGACAGGGGCTGGCGACCACATGTTCGCTGGCGCCACTGCTGGCGCCAACCGGCTGGGGATTCGGAATACCACGAACGGCGCGGCCGCGGTCGCGTCCTTCCTGTTGGGGAATGACGCGGCCACCAACGTGGGCGCCCTGTTCGCCTTGAGCAGCGGGTACGTGACCGCCGGCGCCTACGTGCAGGACGGGTTGGTGCTGGAATCCACACGAGTGGGGGGGCTCAGCATCTTCGCCTCGCACGTGAGTGGGGCCATTCGCTTCTTCGCGGGCGGGTTCGCCGTCACGCCGGCCATTACGATCTCCGCGTCCGGGGGCGTGTCGATTGGGGCGCTCACGCTCACGCCAACGAGTCCCCCGATTGGCACCACGCACAACTGGGCGATCGGCAACGCGAGCTGCATCCTCTTCATGAGCGGCTTCGCCGCCGCCGATTTCACAGGCATCGCGGGCGGCGTCAGCGGGCGGCAAATCTGGGTGGTCACGTCACCCGCGTCAGCGGCCTCGCTCACGCTGCGCCACGAAAACGCTGGTTCACTCGCGGCGAATCGCATCACCTGCGCCACTGGGGCGGACATCGTCGTGACAGCCACCAAAGCGGTGCAGATGATCTACGACGGGAACAGCAGCCGCTGGCTCGCGTTCGACGTGAAGTAGTAGGACCCCCACATGGAAGAAGGAGTTGCAGGATGGATCGCCGAATCGCTCAAGTATGGACCCCTCGGGGCGGTGCTCGTCGCGAGCTACTTCCGGCTCTGGATGTGGCGCACGGACCACGTGGAGGCGCTCGCCGCCCAGACGGCGCTCTACGAGCGTATCCTCGACTTGCAGACCAAGCGCATCAACGACCTGGCACCCGATCGCGATCCGCTCAGAGCGAAGAGGACCTGACGATGTGGCGGCGCATGGCGGCATGGGCGACGCGGGTGTGGCGGGCACGGGCGACATACACGGCGACGGGGCCGCCCCGGGTGGAATCGGTCGACAGTGTGGCGTTCCGCGCGGGCATCACGATAGACGAGCGCGAGGCCGAGGAGATGCAGCGGATGCTCGACCATATCAATGCGGCGGCGGCGCGAAGGCGGGCATCATGACGGCGAGGACGCTCGCCACGCCGGCGGGGTGGTCGGTCGTGGCGATCGCCGTGGCGCTGCTCACGGAGCTGATCCCGCCGCCCGGGAATGCGCTCGCACGATTCTGGCTCCTGGCCACGCTGCTCATTCGGGACATCCTCGTCGCCAAGCACGCGGCAGCGGAGACGGCGCGCGAGTTGGCGGACGTCAAGTTCGCCCTCCTGCTCGCCAGCACCGCGCGCTCGAAGGAGTTCGCAGAGGCGAGCCTCCGGTTTGCGGACGTGGCGCGGAAGATGGAGAGCGACAAGACGACAGCGCGGACAGACCTTGAGGCGCAGACCACGACACTGTCGGCGAAGATTGCCGAGGGCACCAAGGCGTCCAAGGAGGCGCAGCGAGAGGCCAATGACGTGAACCAGAAGATCGCGAGCTTGAACAAGCGCCTTGTGGACGCCATTCCGCCGCGCGCGCAGATCGACGACATCCAGCAGACCGGCGAAGAGACGCACGACATCGTCCTCGGCGCGCTCAAGGACAAATGACCAGCGACGAGATCATCGCCGGCATCGTCGACCGCGAGGGCGGCTTCTCGGACCATCCCAACGACCGTGGCGGCCCGACGAACCACGGGATCACGGTCAAGACGCTCGGCGCGTGGCGCAAGCTCGGACGCCAGGCCACGCGCGAGGAAGTGCGGAAGCTCACGGTCACGGAAGCCGCCGACATTTACCGCCACCGCTACATCCTCGGCCCCGGCTTCGACGCCATCACGTTCGAGCCGCTCAGAGTCCAGGTCGTGGACGACGGCGTGTTGTCGGGCCCCTACGAGGCCACGCAGACGCTCCAGGAGGCGCTCCGGGTGACGGCGGACGGCGTGTTCGGCGGCCGGACCAAGGCTGCGCTCGCCGGCGCCGATCCGGCCGTCATCCACATCCGCGTGCTCAAGGCCCGGCTGCTGCGCTACGCGACGATCGTGCGCGACAACCGCAGCCAGGGCGATTTCATCCTCGGCTGGACGACGCGCGCGCTCGGCTTTCTCGACGATCACGGACTCCCGTCAAATTAATGACAGGTAGTGTATTCTCAGGTCTTCAAATGAACATTCCACATATCGGTGACGACGAAAAGGGCGAACTGGCGCAGGGCTTTGCGGTGATCGAGTGGCACGAGCGCGCCTCACCTGATGGCGCACGCGTGGACTTGTGCATCCGCTACGTCGAGGCGCGCCACGCGGGGCAGGGGCACCACGCGGCGCTGCGTTCGATGAACGCGCTGCTGCAGGAGTGGTACCCCGGCTCGGCGCCGCCCTACGATGTGCCGGCCGAGCCCGAGCCCCCTCCGCCCCCTCCGCTCCCTGCGCGTGTTGTGCGCCCCCTGGTGGGACAGGTGAAGGCCGAGGGGCGCAGCTTCGGCGATGCCTCCGGGCCGCGCCTCGTGCATGGGTACTCGGACTTCGCGCTGCTGCCCAAGTGGCGCGAGAATCCAGACAAGGCCAAGCGCGAGATCGCCAATGCCTCGCGGTACCAGCAGTACGTCCGCATCCTCTGGCGGCTGAACGGGTGGATGTGGTCGGGCGAGGGCACGCGGTGGCCCAACAGCGGCCTGACGGTGGACCCGATCCGCGATGGCTGGTATGACGACACGCTCCGCGAGGTGTTGAGGTTCTGCCACGAGCAAGGCCTGCGCGTGAACTTGTCCACCGGAGACATGAACGACTGGTCCGCGGCGCAGGCCGAGGACGGATTCCGGCGCACGGCTCAGATCGCGGCGTCAGTCTCCGCGGACATCTGCTGGCTCGGCGCTGCGGCCAATGAGCTGCGCGGCACGATGCGCGGCGGGGAGTCCTCGGCGAACATCGCCCAGTGCGAGTCGCTCATGCGGACCTGGGCGCAGCATTACCCGTGGGGGATGCGGTCCATCAGCGACCCCTACACGCAGGACAAGGCGGGGATGCGGATGCTGTCCGGCGGCAACTCAACGTGCGCGTTGATCCACGATGTGCGGTGGCAGGCCGAAGATGCGTTGCGCCGATCGTTCAACACGGTCTACGAGAACTTCCCCGGGAAGCCGGTCGTGCAGGATGAGCCCACCGGGCCGAACGGCTCGCCGCCGCCCAGTGACTTCGCTCGGCACGTCTACCAGCAAACCGAGGATCACGATGTCCTGCTGGCCCTCTACACGATGCACGTGCTGACCGGGCAGGCATCGACCTACTTCAACGACCCGGCGCTCGTGAGTCGTGAGCCTATCGATTCGACGTGGGGCTTCAAGGAATTGCCGGCCGCGTGGCGGGCGATGGAGATTCCCGAGGACATCGGCCAGGGCGTGTTGAAGCCGGGGCATCACGACGATGCGCCGCTGCAGGTCGTCCCTGGCGGGTCGCCGCGTGCGGATTCGATGGTGCGAGGCGGCTACTCGCTTGGCGTGATCTCCGGGGAGGCCCGCTTCGGCATCGCCGGACAGGCCACCGCCTACCGTGCGGGCGGCGTGCTCTGGGAGCGCCGCGTGTTTCGTGGAGAACGTGTCTCAGTCCCAGGCGCCACGGTCATTCGCATCGTCCAGTAACCCTCGTCCATATTCTCAAGGAGAAACCCTCATGTCACCCCTTCTTGCCGACGCGCTCGGTTCCCTCTTCCGCTGGGCGCTGGCCCTCGCGGTCCCGTTTTTCGTCAGCCGTGGTATCTGGACGCCGACGCAGGCCGAGGCGTTCGTGGCGGGGCTGAGTTTGGCGATGCTCGCGCTGGCGTGGTCCCTCTGGCAGAAATATGGCGCGCGTGCCGACTTCGTGAACGCGCTCGAGGCGCCGGCCGGCACGTCTGAATCGACCGTCAAGGCGATGGACGCGCCGGACGCACTGGCCCGGAAGGTGGGCGCCGTCCTGGCGGCTCTGGCCCTGGCGGGCGCCATGACCGCGTGCGCCGGCAAGACGCCCGCCCACACGATTGCCGACGTCGGCGCCCGGCTCACGCCGATCGCCATCGAGGCCCAGCAGACGCTGATCGCAGCCGAGGCTACGGGCTTGCGTCAGGAGTATGTCGCGAAAGCCCAGGTACAGTTCCGCTCCCTGGGCCAGACGCTCCAGAAGCTTGCAGCCGCGCTCGACACATACCGCGTGCTTTCCCCCAGGAGCAAAGAGCAGGAAGATGCTGGGCGCACCCTGGTCACAATCATCGGCGAAGCCCGGCGGATCATGCGGACGGTCATGGTCTTCACCGGCGGCTCCGAAGCCCTGGCGACCGCATTGAACCGCAGCTTCGACAACATGGAGAAACTCTTCGACCTCATCACCACCGGACTCGCGCCACTCCCGGCGCCCACCCAGTAGGGCAGGATACCCAATGGCCAAGTCACAGACCGCGAAGACGACCCTCGACACCGTGAACACGTTTGCCGAGAAGCTGTTCCCGACCATCGGCGCCGCGCTCATGCTGCTCCGGAAGATCCGAGAGGCCGCGAAAGCGCGCCGCGACACGGAGGGCGTGAAGACCGCGGACGAGATCGAGGCCCAGCTCCTAAGCCAGATCGCCCTGATGCGGTCCGGCGGCGAGAAGCTCGAGGCGGTGGCGGACGAATGGTTCGATAAGCATCCCGAGTTCGACCCGAAGACCGGCGCGCGCCGCCCCTGATCCAGCCACGGCGCCGCTGGCTGGGACACGTCGAGCGGGATTCTCCGCAGGCGAGCCGGCGGCGCCGTGGTTCCGGCGCTCTTGTTCTCGGTTTGGTACGAGTCGTCCAACGCAGTTCCCGAGGTACCACGGCTATGACCATCCGTATGAAAGCAGTGACGCGAACGATCGTCACTCTGCTCCTCCTGGCGTCCGCTCTCCCGGCCGTCGCGCAAACGCGCCCGGCGAAACTGGACGGCGACGGCCAAGCGTACGTGACCGGCACGCGCGGCATGGCGCAGGCGTCGATCTCGGTCGATGGCACCTTCACCGGCACCATCAGCTTCCAAGTGCTCGACGCGGTCGGCAACACCTACGCCGCGAACTGCGTCGCGCCGAACAGCACCAGTGAGGTCACGTCCACCACGGCGCCCGGCTCGTGGTCCTGCCCTGTGGCGGGCTACACCGCCATCCAAGCCGTGATGTCCGGCTACAGCGCCGGCGCCGCCCGCGTGTTCGGCGACGCCGCGCCGAACGCCGGTATGCGGCTCGCGGCCGGTGGCGGGGGGTCGAATGCCGCGGCCAGCGCCACGGCCTCGGCCGTCCCGGCCGCCGCAAGCTACACGGGCATCAACGTCGCCGGCACCCATCGCGGCTGGACGGGCTTCGCGGTGGGGTCCCACTTTGCTGGCTCGATGGCGATTGTGGATGCCGCGGGCGCCCAGATCACATCATTCGGCGGCGGCACACAGTATACGCAGGACGCCGCGTTGACGGTCGCGTCGACGATTGGCACCATGGCTGTTGGCCGGGCGAGTGCGGCGGTGCCCACGGATGTGAGCGCGGACAACGACGCCGTGCTGCCGTGGTATCTGCGCTCTGGCGCGATGGCCAGCCAGCCGACCTATGCGGGGATCTTGGCCGTGGCGGGCAATGGCGCGGCCGGCACGGGGGTGCAGCGCGTCACCCTCGCCAGCGACTCCACGGGCGTGGTAGGGCTCGCCACGGGCGCGAACACGGTGGGCTCGATGGCGGCGATTACCACCAGTGTGACCCCTGGCACCTCGGCGGCGCATCTCGGCAAGGCCGAGGATGCGGTCGTGGCGACCGCCGACACCGGCGTGGCGATACTCGCGATGGCCCAGGCCACGCCGACCGCGACGGCGGCGGATGGCGACTACATCAACCCGAAGACGGACGCCACCGGACGCCTGTGGGTCAACTGTGGGGCGGGCTGCTCCGGTGGCACCCAGTTCGCTGAAGACGTCGCGCATACGACCGCCGATCTGGGCACCCAACTTCTTGCGGTAAGGAACGACGCGGGCACGACGCTCGCCGGGACGACGGGGGACTACGCGCCCCTGTCGCTGGACAGCTCGGGCGCGTTACGCGTCGTGGGCAGCTCGGGCACGACGCAGTTTGCCGAGGACATCGCCCACACCACAGGCGACGCGACGGTGTTTGTGGGCGCGCTTCGCCGCGACACCACGCCGACCAGTTCGTCGGGCACGGCCGGCGACTACAGCGCGATCAACGTGGACGCGAACGGGAGGCTCTACACCAACACGGTGTTGTATGACGCGGCCGGTGCGGCCCTGACGCTGAACTCGGACGTGATTGAGGACGCGGCGGAAACGGTAGGCGTGTCTGGCCCGATGATCCTGACCGTACGGCGCGACACGCTGGCGTCATCGGCGGGCACGGCCGGGGACAACGCGACGGCTAACACGAACGCCTTGGGCGCCCTCTATACCCAGCCCACCGCAGGCGCCTCGGGCGGCGCGGACACGCACAACGTCGCCAGCGCCGCGAGCACCAACGCGACGTCGGTCAAAGCCTCGGCGGGCACCGCCTACAGCATCACCCTGATCAACACGACGGCCGTCCTCTACTACCTGCGCCTCTACAACCTGGCGACGGCGCCGACGTGCTCGAGCGCCACGGGCTACGTCACGACCCTGCCGATCCCGGCCTCCGCCACGGGCGCGGGCGTCTCGGTGCCCCTGCCGGTGGGCATGGCCTTTACCACGGGGATCGCCTACTGCATCACCGGCGGGCCAACCTCGACGGACAACACCAACGCGGCGGTGGGAGTGTATGGCTTCGTCAGCTTCCGCTAAACGTGGCGCCGCGGGCGTGATCGCCACGCGCGTGCTGGCCCTCGCCTTCGCGCTGGCCCTCGGCCCGAGCGTGGTGCAGGCGTTCTATCAACTGCTCACGACCGGCGCGGGCCAGGCGACAGTGTCCGCGCAGAGCGCGCCCGTCGATGCGACGTACATCACGCAGACCGCCAACGGGATTCTCTCCGCCGAACAAGCCCTCGCCAATCTATCGGACGGGGTGTTGAAGCACGCCGCTGGCGTCGTGGCGCGGGCCGTGCCAGGCACGGACTACGACACCGAACTCACCGCGCGGGTCACGGCAGATCAAGCGACCTCGTCCTTGAGCTTTGCCGATGTCACTGGCCTGACCTGGGCGGTGACGGCGAATCAGGTCTCAGTGTTCGAGTGTGCCGGCTCGTATACCTCGGCCGTTAGCACCACGGCCTTGCAACTAGCGATCAACGGCCCAGCCACGCCCACGGCGATGCGCTATGACGTGGTGACGGCGACCACGGCCACAGCGCGGCACCAGGCGAGCCAGTCCGCGGCGGACGCCAACACGAATCCCGCCACGGGCGGCGCGGCGCTTGCCCTCCCCGTGACGATTCGCGGGACGCACGAGAACGGTGCGAACGCCGGCACCGTCGCCATCCGTTTCAGGTCGGAGGTATCCGCTAGCGCGGTGACACTCCTGCGAGGTGCCACATGTCGCGTTGTCGTCTCCTAGTCCTGCTCGTCCTCTGCGCGCTGCTCTGATGGACCGGTGCAAGGACTGCATGCACTGGGATTGGTCGACACACTACGCTGCGATGGTGTGCCGCAATCCCGACGCGCCGATGATTATGGTGGTCACGGTAGCGGACTACGGATGCACGTTATGGACGGCTCAGAAAGAGGCACTGCATGATGTCAAGGCTCTCACGCTCGCTACTCGTCACGCTCTCGCTCTCGCTGTCGCTGCTGGCGTCGTCTCAGGCTGAGGCGCAGGCGGTCACGGACTACCGGCTCAGCATCTACGCGCAGGGCGGGGCCGCGCCGATCACCACGTTTGCGTTTCCCGCGTCACAGGCGGTCTGCGGTCAGGCGCGCGCGGCGGTGAGCGGAACGCAGGCCAACCCGACGCAAATACGCTGGGACGACCCTGCGGCTCCGGCGCTCGATTGCGTGCGCGTGGAGACGGCGGGCGGGCCGCTGTTCGCGCTGCCGTTCTCTGGGACGTTGACATACGAATCGACTTTGGCCGCCACGAACACGGCTGGCACGAGCCCGGAGAGTGCGCGGTCGAACCTTTTTACGCGGCCGGGGTCCAGCCCTGCGGCCCCGGTGAATGTCCGCCTCCGGCCCTAACCTACTCATGCACGGTCGTGAGCGTGAGAGCGGGGTATGCGGACGGTGACATCAGGCGGTATCTCCGCTGTGACACGAATGGCCCCGTCACGACGCTGCCGGTGGGCACGCGTATCACCGTGACGGTGCCAGGCCCACTCGTCGCGCCCGTGCCTGTCGTGTCGGCGCTCGTGCCACCGGAGCGGCTCGCCGTGGCGAACACATTGGGCGACGCGGGGCAGATGGCCGGGTGGGTCCGCG
>Ga0163152_10000518_pt1 | contig 67104 bp, 89 predicted proteins | sample OliLakLV19MP8IB2_FD_148635 | JGI IMG/M metagenome (GOLD analysis project Ga0163152, IMG submission 148635) | Freshwater microbial mat bacterial communities from Lake Vanda, McMurdo Dry Valleys, Antarctica - Oligotrophic Lake LV.19.MP8.IB-2 | ecosystem: Environmental > Aquatic > Freshwater >... | reverse complement strand
GTCTCTGGTATTGGAAAGGTGCGGCCTCACTCTCTCAACTCGCAGTTGACGGAGTGTCTGCACCTAACGAATGCAAATTTCCAGTTGAAGTATCAGAAGTGATTCTAACTCAAGCGATTGAGATTTTACCCGTGACTAATAAGGCGAAAAAATCAATTGCATCGGTGCCCGTATGGGAAGTGTAAACAAGGGTGACGGAGCGGGCTCCGGTTACGGCTCCGGCGCAGGCGACGGCTACGGCGGAGGCTCAGGCGACGGCTCCGGCTTCGGTGACGGCGAGGGTTACGGTTAATTTTGGAGAGAGTGGGTAAATTGTGAGCGAGTATACACTACGTTTGAGGAGAGTGGAAAATGAAGCGTTTCTTAGAGATGATTGAGCAAGCCAAGCGACAGCATTCAATACCGAGTGCGGATCGCACGTCAATGGGGGCTAATGTTTAAACCTGGAGATATTTTAGTTTGTAGGTATAAGGTTGGTAACCTTAGTATAGGAGACGTATTAGTCGTTGAACGCCTCTTTGATTATAAATTAAACTTTAAAAATCAAGAATCAAATTATTCTATATTGTGGTTTATTCCGAATTTTTACTACCAACTTTTAGATACTACGCAGCATCAATTTTATGCCGATGTTATTTTAGGTAGAAGGAGAATCGAATGACTATCTACGATAGTTTTTTCGTGTATAGAGACAGCTGGGGTTTAAATCAAGTAGAACCTGCAGCTACTAGTCAAAATGGCACTCTTTTTACGGTAGAGTATTTAATATCTCTTCGCTCTAACAAAGCACCAAGACTTGCGAGTGAGGTAGCTAGAGTATTCGATGTATTCAAAGGATGTACACCCTATCCAGGGCTAAGTATTCGATATCCAGGTAGCAGCGAATTTGATAGTATGGATAACAACGTAGCACTCTTAGTATTTTACTACCTATTTTTAGGTAGTAATTATTACGCGGATAGAATGACGCTTCATGGAGCTACTATTTCCTGTGGTGGCGTTGACACGCTTCAAGCTGGAGAAAAGAATAAAAAGTATTATTGGTTAGCATGGCTAGTGTCATTAGGACGACCCAAGAATTATTGGAATAACCAACGCCCCAATCTATTCTGTTTCGATGGATGGTATGGACGTAGTCCAGGTTTCATGGGTATACTTAGTATTGCAGCTACTAACACCACTAGCACTTACCGATCATTAGCATTAGCTATCGGTCAATTCCTTCCATTATTGGACAAAAAAGGTGAAACTAGCGGTATTAAACTTTCCTATTTAGTCTATCAGATGCTCCTTAAGCATAGTTGGAAATGGAAGTTAGATTACTGGATATGGAAGAAGCTGTTAAGATTAAAATATAAAGGTGGAATGAAAGAAGTATATGAAATTTATTATGGACAGCATCCTATTGTGGAGTATTGCAATGACTAAGCTATTGTTTGTTTTTTGTATGACTATTTCAAGTGTTTCTTACGCCGCTACCACAGGTAGCCTAACCATTTCCGGCACCATCCCCGCCGCCACTTCAATCACAGTTAACCCCTCTGTTGGGTATTCAAGTTTGGATTTGGTGAATGGTGAAACTAATAAAGTTGTTGCTGTGGTAACTGAAAAGAACAATACCCTACTGGGTTACAGCGTTACTTTAGCCTCTTCAAATAGTGGACTACTTAAAAATGGTACTCTAGGATCGATCAACTACACTGCAAAATACAACAACGTGATAGTCACCCTTTCCTCAACTCCCCAAACCATTACCACTCAGGGAAGTCAAGTGGCTATCGTGAATAGTAATAAGAACTTCGCAGTAACCACTACCCCCACACCAGAAGATATGATAGTTGAAGGTGTATATACGGACACATTGCTTTTTACGATTTCTAGTAATTAGATTCAACCCACCTCATCAGCAGTTTTAAGAAATCTTCATAAGAATATTTAATACTAACTATTGTTTCTTTGCAGAATAGAGCGAGCAAGTATATCATACTTTATACTATACAAAATTCGTGCCTGACAAGGAAATATATATGAAAATTCTCATTGTCGAAGATGAAAAAGAATTAGCCTCAATTATTGATATGTCTCTTTGTTCAGAGAATGAAGTAACATGCTTTTTTGCAACTACAGTAGACGAAGCTATACAACAGTTCAATGAAATACACCCAGATTTAATACTGTTGGATTATTGGTTAGCTGATGGATTTGCTGATGCCTTCATTTATCATGTACGTAAGAGCCCAAGGAACAGCAGAATCATATTAATTTCGGCAGTTAACGCATTATCCGGCATAGCTAATAAATTTCACATAGAAGATTTTTTATCTAAACCTTTTAACTACGAAGACTTAGAAAATCTAATTTTTAACGTCAAATAGTTGTTGACGTTAGCCGATTCTTCCCCTATAACTATTCGTGTAGGGACCGGATTAGGGTAAAAAAGGAAGATATATGAAAGTAGCAGGCGTTAAGTTGGCTGAAGTTGCGAATAAGAGCGAAACAAGTAAATTGGTGTTCAAAACGTGGGCTAAACGCCAGCGTATCCGTCACTTCATGGATTTGAATCGTCAACACTTGCTGTTTGTTCGAGCAGGACACAAGATTGTTGAATCAGACTATGTAGAGACGTTTGAGAGTTTGCAGTCATTAGGGCTAGGCCGAGTCATTCAAGGTAGAATTGGCAGCATCATTCGATTTGAATTCTTCACCTCTCTTAAAAACATTGCAGAACATGCTATCGAAGGGAAAGATCTTGAATTTATTCCGAACAATTTGGTTAAGGAAATCGTTACTCAAGATCCACCAAAAGAGAAGCGTCGTCCTGGTAGGCCACGTAAAGAGAAACGAGCAGCTCCCGTGCTCATCCAAGAAGTGGGTAGTAACTTGTTGGTGGTTCCTTTGAGGAATCAATTCATTCGAATTGAAGTACCAGGCAATCTCAATAAGCAAGAAGCTGAGATGCTCTCCAAGGCTCTATTATCGATGACTAAAGCCAGCTAGTATGCTATATTTACTTTTGGGAGGGGATATTGTTTGCCTCTCCCAAAAAAATATATGAATATTATTTATGAGTCAGCTTGAATTCGACATCACATGTTTTGTACTAAACAATAAAGAAGATCTACTGAAGGATCTTTCTATCCCGCCTCTTGCCATCTTTAAAGATGATAAATCTCTTCAGAGACAGTATCAGTTAGATAGCATCCAACAAAAACTTACCCACTATATCATTCCAATATTTAATAGTAATTATGAAGAAGTTTCTTCTATTATTACTGTTGCCTTTATTTCCGCTTTCCTATATAATAAGAACATATAAGAGATTATTCTTAAACAAAGGGGAAATATATGGCTATTCGTATTAAATATCGAGCTACTGGTGAACCTAACACTCTCCAAAGCATTAAACGGTTCGCCCATCCAACCAACGGAGCTAGGTTTAAAATTCTTCTCAATACAGACAAGCTGGAGTACTCTGTAGTCGACGAAGTGGTGAACGTAGTGGTGGCTACAGGGGAATCGAAGAGTCCTCATAAGCTTCGTATTGATGTTAAAAACGCCTTGGTGGCTCTTGGGATTGAACTTCAGAAGGAAGAACGAGCTAAGCGTTCCTCGGTATGATAATTGTCAGGTTGCCCCCGACTGAACTAGTGGACGCAGGCTAGTACTAGAGGATATATGAAATCTAAAGCATTAAAACCTAATAATCGATATACCCGAGTTGCGAGATGGTGGGATAATGTGGTAGACGCTTGGGATTATTGGTGGTGGAAGATACTTGGCAATTCAATTCATCAGATCAAACGAATGTGGCAATGGTATTGGAATGTATTTAGGTATGATTATGATTTCGATGGCCATTGTCTATTCGCTATTATTGAATACAAGTTGAAGAGAATCGGGAATAGTCTTCGTGATGGACTTGCTATTCAAGAAGATAGGGATATGAGAGCTTTGAGAGTTGCTATTAAGCTAGCAGGTAGACTCAAAGATGATAAATATGCGAATAGATGCCATAGGAAAATTGAAGAAAAATGGGGGGATCTACGGATGTCGTCTATTCCCTGTAATGATGGTAGCGGAAATAGCACTTGTCTTTTTAGTAGACCTAAAGCAGTTAGTGATAGTCAGAAAGCACAAGAGCTAACTGAATCAAGGAATGCTTATATAACAGAGGCTTGGCAACAGAAGCGTGATGAAAAACGTTTGTACGGTATTTTAGAAAAATATTTACGGGGATGGTGGGATTAATGGGAAATTTTAATACGTTTCAGCTGAAATTTAAGAAGTCACGAGTATCTCTGCAATTTATTCAAGATATGACATTCTTTAGTAATGACGCAAGAGAAGATGGGAATTATTTAGTGTTTACTATTCCTCTAGATAAAGAACAAGATGTTTCATTTTACCTAGGCGTCAGTATTTCTAAACCTGTATATCAATAATTAGCGGCGCAACATAAGGAGCAGTCATAATAATGTATAAATTTTTAAGTTCTCTTCAACAATCCGTTATTGAAGCTAAGTATTGTCTTTCTAAAAATAATGTGAAAGAAACCTTTGATGAGGCTATTTTACGTGTAGCTCAAAATGTTAATAAATACGATACTGCGCAAGAATCTGAAATGGTCAAAAAAACTATTGAATACATCTCTAATAAAGATTTCAGTCCTGCCGGTGGAATTTGGCGAGCTGCGGGTAATCCAGTAACTAAGATTAGCTATGTGAATTGTACTACTCAATATCCAGTTAAGGATAGCATTGAAGATATTTGGGATAGTATTAAGTTATGGAGTCGAATTGCTTCTTATGGCCAAGGCAATGGAATTGATATTTCAGGTCTAAGGCCCCGAGGAGCTAATACCTATAATTGCGCCAAAACTAGTACAGGTGCTGTAAGCTTTTTATCTAACTATGATGCGTCAATGCAGACCATTGGAGCAGAGAATAGACGTGGTGCTACAAAACCTGATATGTGGGGGTATCATCCAGATGTACAAGAGTTTATTAGTTGTAAACAAGATACTAAAAAATTAACATCACAAAATATCTCAGTAAAAGTAGACGATGCTTTTATGAAGGCAGTTGAAGCTGATAGTTTTATTGAACAAAAATGGGAACGCATTGGAAATAAAGTATATGTCGGCACACGCTTCATTAATGAAAGTGAAGGTCCTGAGCTAACCGTATCCAAACAAACTAAGGCATCTGAAATATTTACACAAATAGCTAAGAGTGCCTGGACTACAGGAGAACCCGGTATTGAATTTTGGTCTACTAGTGAAAATTACTCCAACAGTAATTATCATCCCAATAATAAATATCATATTGTTAGCACAAATGGATGTTCTGAACAAAAACTAGATCCAGAAAATACATGCATCTTAGCTTCTTTAAACTTCTATAATATGCCCTTACTAGAAGAGGATTGGAATTCTTGGCTTAAAGAACGAGTATCTTTTGGAATTAGATTTCTGGACAATGTAGTTGAAGCTGAGTATCAGGAAGGTCGATCTCCCACAAAGGAGCAACGAGATAAATTGCGTAGTATGACCCGGATTGGACTTGGATTTACAGGTCTAGCTGACTGGTTCATTAAAAATAATATTATTTATGGTTCAGAAGAAAGCAAAACTGTTACAGAAAAACTTATGCAGGTTTTTACCGAGCAAGCTTATAGAACTTCTATTGAACTTGGAAAAGAACGTGGGAGTTTCACTGAATTTAGTCCTGAATGGTATAAGAATAGTACATTCGTTAAGCGTCTTTGTAAAAATACTAATCTGAAATTAGAAGATTTTACCCATATTAGGCATGTATGCTGTGTGTCGGTTGCACCAACTGGAACGCTGTCCTTTGTTGTTTTTACTGGAGGAACTGGAACTGAGAATCTGTTCGCCCCCTATTTAGAAAGAAAAGAGAGAGCAACAACTGGAGAGTATGTTTCCCATTTTGTCTTTGATAATTGTGTTCAAAACGAATGCTTGCGTTTAGGTATTAGTTTAACTAAAGAGAACGTAGATACTCTAGTTAAGGATAATAAATGGGTATTCTCTAATAATCTTAACTCTCGGTCTAAGGTAGAATTAATGGGCGTGATCAGTAGGTATATTGATAGTGGAATTTCAGTAACTTATAATTTACCTAAAAATTCAACTGTTAATGAAGTTAAAGACATCTATCTTAAAGCATGGAAAGAGGGACTAAAGTCGGTTACTGTGTATCGAGATGGAAGTAGGGAAGGTATTCTTAATTATTCAACGACTACTTCTAACTTAAAAATTAAGAAGACAAATGCACCGAAAAGACCTGAAACGATTCCCTGTGAGATTCATCATCTGACAGTTAAAGGTGAAAAATGGGTAGTATGTGTCGGGTTGCTTAATAGCGATCCATATGAAATCTTTTGTGGAAAACAGGAAAGCGTACAATTATCTAGTAAATTTAAGTCTGGAACTATACGCAAAGTGGGTAAGAGTAAGTATAATCTTTTAATTCCAGTGGAAGATGATAATTTAATTTTTGACATTAAAAAGACATTTAAAAATGAAGCTAGTGAAAGTTCAGCCACTCGTTTAATCAGCACCTCCCTACGACATGGAATTGATGTGAAATTTATCGTAGAACAACTTGAAAAATCGGAAGATGACATGCTTTCTTTTTCTAGAGCCATCAGCCGCGTACTTAAAAAATACATTCCAGATGGAACTGAAGTTTCCGGTGAAGTCTGCCCCGCTTGTCAAAGTAATAACTTAGTTAGACAGGCTGGATGTGTTACTTGTGTTTCTTGTGGAAACAGTAAGTGTTTATAATATGTGGGATTTAATAAAGAAAGCTAAGGATTACTTTAGGTCAGATAAGAAACTAGAATATACTATACCTACACTCCCTCAAGTTTCTTTAGGTGTTGCAGGAAATATAGCTCCGCACCCCTATACTCTGATTTATAACGGTGAATACGAGGCACTTCCAGAGGAATATCGTTTATTTGCTGATTTACTGGAGATGATAGCTCAGCATAATATAGATTTCACTACGGAACTCCTAAGTGCCTATGTTGAGTATCTAGCTACCCTTAAAATAAAAAAGTCTTACCTATTGTTTTCAAATAATAATAATTATACTATTAAGGAAACATTCCGAGACTTCTATATTCAATACACTAATAAGAAGTTTAATGAAAAGCTCATGAGTATTATTAAAGATGAATAATGAGTGGGATTGTCCCCAATGGATGGCCATCCTACGGCTTAAGCTCGAATATCAAATGCTCTATGGAATCGCTCTTTCCGAGGACGAAGCTTTAGAAGTTTATAGAAAAAGTATTAATAAAGTTTATAGGATGATTAATGAGATGTAGTCAATTACTTAATAAATTTATTGCAGAGTATGCTCGGAATGAAGGAATTTATCCAGAGAAAGTCTTCGTGAGTATCTCATTCCTAGAGCTAGTCTCGCAAGTCATTTTACTTAGACCTTACGAGGATGCGGGGATAACCTGGATGGGAGTTCCAATTATTCCGGTTAGATGGTTAAAGAATGAGGATATGCAAACTAAAGAAAAACTCTTATACTGCTGGATTCATGGAAATGAGTAATATGTATAAAAATGCTTATCAGGAATCTTTTTTTAAAGAATTTTATATACACAAGACATTGTTTATTTGGTTGGGTGTATCAGACCCTAAAATAGTATATCGGAGTATTAAAAAATGAGTGTGCAAAATGGGATTTAAGAAAGACAGCCCCCTTAGTAGTGTAAAAGACTTTAGTGCGGCTGCAATCAAAAATAGGCACGACAAAGCTAGTATGTCAGCTATTGTTATGTGCGATTCTAAAGTATTTAATTCTTTGTGTGATATTATTTATCTATTAAAGAAGGTGAAAGAGTTGGAAAATAGGCTTACTTTGTGTCAGGCTGACAAAAATGAAACCCTTTGGAAGGATTAAAATGTGAAAGTCGTAAAGATTAAGAAAGCATGGTTGAGAGATTGTATTACGCTATTGAGGGAGCTAGATTTGGTTAAAGGAGATAGGTGTTTTCCTGATGGGCTCTATCTCTCTAAGGAAGATTACACTACACTCAAAAGCCACACAAAGAAGGCTTTTAAGAAGGACTACCCCCATATTAGTGCTAGAGGCTTAGATTCTTCTGTAAGCCTCCATTGGCTTAATTACGGCCCTAATGAGGGATTGGGTAATGTTATTAAACCTGGATATGCAGTAATTACTAAATGTGTAGTGATGGCCTAGGTAATGGAAAATAATTGGTATGGATTTAGTCACGATGCGGTTGCTAAGAGATTTGAAGGCGACCTTACCGATCTCAACGATTTTTGTGTATATGATGAATACCTACCAGTTGCTGTATACAGCGTAGAATCTCCAAATAGAGATAAAGGACATAAAGATTTTGTCTTGCTTCAGATACAAGACAAGCAACTACTCATTAGAGGACTAGATAGGGAAGAGATGGAAAAATGGCGCTACCAAGACGCTATTGTGTGTGAGCAGTGCAAGGATGTTATTTATAGCGTAATGAAACATGACTACAGATTATGTCAGTGTAATAGAGTTGCTATTGATGGCGGATCTAGTTATACTAAAATTACTGGGACTGATTACACTTTAGGGACTATAGACTTATTAACAAATCAGTTTTTTTTACCATAGAGGCTTGTATAATGGCTACAGAGGTACGACGTTCCTGGAAAATATGGGTTGAAACTTATAATAGTTGGCTGTTTGAAGAGGAACATATATTATTTGCTATTTCATTCTTTAAGCATAGCAAACTTCACAAGTGGAAGGGATGTACGTTCAAGATATCATTTTTTAAATGGGTATTAGTGGTGAATTATGTAAATGATTATTATGCCTATACTCATAAGTTTAGAGTATCTAGATCAGTTACCCCTAGAAAAATTAGTAAATTTAAAAAATGGATATTATCATGAGACTGTCGCATTCAGCATCCTCAACTTATGCTACTTGCCCTTACAAATACAGCTTACGCTATATCCATAAACTAAGACCTACTACAATGCGTAGCAGCTTACTCTTTGGCAATGCTATAGATAAAGGATTGAATGATATCCTACTCAAGAAGAGTGATGGGGTTCTTACCTTCATTGATGCATTTAGTAATTATGAACTAAATGGTACTGAACACGCTGTGTGTGGTAATCCCTTGTTTGTATTCTCCCAAACTGACTTTGACCATGAGATCTTCACCGAGCTGGACTTACAGGAGGTTAATTGTTCTAATCAATCTGAAGTTGGCAGCTATTATACTGAATTTCTTAGGGGTAAGAAAGAGAACACACTCACTGCATCAGAATTAGCCTATCTCAATAAACTCTATTGGATATCGCTTAAACGCAAAGGTTTGATGATGCTGGAAGCCTATTCCGTACAAGTTATGCCACTTATTAAGAATGTATTAGATATCCAACGTGAGATATCTGTCACTAATGGAGAAGGAGACAGCATTACAGGCTTTGTGGACTTGATTGCTGAACTCCATGATGGAAGACGTGTTATCTTCGATAATAAGACATCAGGAGAGGCTTACAAGGACGACAGTGTTGTCACTAGTGATCAGTTAAGTCTTTATTGCTTCGCCCTTGAAAACATCTTTAAGACACGCCATTGCGGGTTTATTGTTATGTCTAAGAAGATTAAGAAGCAACGGAAGAGTAAAGTTATTACTCCTTATGTGGACATTCAAATAATTATTAACGAGATGCCTCAAGAGAGGGAGGAAGCTATAGTGAAGAGCTTCGACGAAACGAGTGCTTCTATTAAAGCAGAGAGTTTTGATAAGAATATGGGAGGTTGTTATGCTTTTGGAAAATGTGAATATTTTAATTTTTGCCATAAGAATGACCCAGCTGAGCTAGTTAAAATTGAGTATATTAATGAAAAACCTGTGGTATAAATTTATTAATTATTGTAGACTTATAATAAATTATTTCTGGACAGCAAAGCCCTTTGATAGTTATAAATATCTGAAAGAAGATAGAGAAAGGTTAGTTGAAACTATGGCACCGCCAATGAAAGCTAAATTCTTAGGAGGAGAAATTCAATTTCGTAACATTCCAAAAGACAAAGTGGATATGGTACGGGAGTATCTTAAAAAGCTTGAAGCTAATAAACCTGTTGAAATGGAGAATGTAATCCCACTTCCGGCTCCTGTCGGCGTAATGCCAGATACTGCATTAGGTATTAGCAAAAATAGTGATGGACAATACGTTGTGGTAGTGGTAAAATATAATCATTCAAGTAATGAAGCTATTGTTGAAGAGTTGATCTCTGCTGGTAATCATAAGTCATTAGCAGAAGGAAAATTCAAAATAATTTGTGTAGAGAAAAATCTAATTTAATAGGAGACTATATGAAAACAAGTGAAACTATTTTGAAAATTGCCCCTGCTTTTCTAAAAGCCCAACAAAAGATTGAGTCGGCAGTTAAGGGTGCGGATAATCCATATTTTAAAAGTAAATATGCAAATTTGAATTCTGTTATGGAGGCATGTAAGAGTTTCCTAAATGAATTTGGTATCTCAGTATTACAGCCTATTACTTCAGATGAGCATGGAGAATACGTTGAAACTATCCTTCTTCATGAATCTGGAGAGTTTCTCTCTTCTAGGATGAAACTAGTTCTTACTAAGAATGACATGCAAGCTAGTGGGTCAGCCGTATCGTATGCAAGGCGGTATTCTCTACAAAGTCTTGTTTTCATTGGAGCAGAGGATGATGACGGAAATGCGGCAGTAGGAAATAAAATGCCTATAGTCTCTGCAGCCGCTAAAGCAGCTGCATCTGTAACTACTAAACAAGTAGCATCGTTTAAGAAACCGGAGGCAACCTCAGCAACCCCAACAACTGCAACAGCTGCACCCCCAGCCGCTGCTACAGTATCAGAAGGTAAAGGATTGGACTGGTAATGTCATATAAATGTCAAGGCTGTAATTGTGCTACTCTCTCAAATGGAGGACAAAACAAAATTGTTGTCAGTAAGAGGGAAGTAGATTATAATAATACAGTAGATGAAAAGCTTAAGACCACCCACGGTTTTGAAACTGTAAAAGAAATTAACGTTTGTAAAAAATGTTTGGATAAATATGAATCAACTCACTCATGAAGAACTAGGTTCTCCTGCAGACAGCATGGAAGCTGTCATTTCCTCAAATGAAGAGTCTACTGGAGAGTCGTGTCCTTCAGTAGATTCTTCACCACAGACGAAGGTCGATCCTCAGATTGAAGCCGTGATGTATTTGCAAGGGGCTATCCCAGCTTTCCGTAATCAACTGGAGAAAACTACAGGTACTCAAGCTAAGAGTGTTCTCATGGCTCTTACTGAGGCTCCTTTAGCGGAGAAGTCTCCAGAATTCACAACACAAGAAGCACTACTGCTTTATAACATCGGGTTGCAAATTACGAATTGTAAATTTATCCTTTTTCAAGAAGCTATTAAGGGTAAGACAGCGGAAGAACTACTTACATTGGGTAGTGAAGAACTTAAAGAACAAACAGTAGAAGAAAAAAAGGAATAGACTATGGCAAAACGATTCGTTAAAGTTGGTAATGTAATGAAGAGAAAAGATGGCACTGGAGTTTTTATTGCTTTGGGTAATAGTAAAGCTAAGAATGAGAAGTATCGTTATAGTGTAGAACTCACTGTACGGGACTTTAGTGGAAAGGTAGTTGGAACTACCACTGATGGACTACTTTCAATTACCGATCCTCGAACTCGCCCCGGAATTACTGAAGACCAGGCTGCTAATATTCCAGATAGTATTAAGAATGAGATCACTCTCATGATTGAAGACTAGGATATATCTAATGTTTTAGAGTGGCTTCTGGTTAATATAGAAAGAGAAATTAGCCCCTTCCACCAGAGGCTTAGGCCAAGTTGACATGTTGTTAGCTTGGCCTTTTTTATTGTAATTTTTATAAGGTAATAGTAGAATGAATGCACTAGGAGATACTATGTATTATAGGCAGCTTCGCGCAGGACTTAACGACAGTAAGTATAAGCTCATCCCTTCTGGAGATGTTAAGAATTGGTTAGTTAATCCTGATAAAGATTATTACACAAGCATTTATGAATATACTGAAGAACAAAAAGAACTCTTCATTAGGAATGATTCTGTTGCTGGCATCCGAGATGTCACCACTTCTAAACTTGTCTGGGATTTCGATAGTAGTGATCCCGATCTAGCACGCCAAGATGCACTAACTCTAGTATATAGTTTAAATAAAGATCATGGTATTTCGGGTAGTGCTATTTGTATCAGCATGAGTGGGAATAAGGGTTACCACATTGAACTTGAAACAGACCAAAGATTTACGGTTGATGAGTTTAAAACTATCACTAGTAAGTTAGCTTCTTACTTACCTACCTATGATAAGGTAGTGAATGATCCTAATAGAGTTTTCCGGGTGTTAGGAACAAAACATCAAACTAGTGGACTATATAAATTTCCACTTAAAGGTAGCCAGCTGGAATCTCTAACAACAGAAGAGATTAAGCTATTAGCTGTAGATTTGAATAATGCTTTGGTAAATAGTTGGGGAATTGCTATCTTACCTCAATCTATTCTAAATTTGAAAACGGTAGTCAAAGAGATTAAAGTAGTTACACCAGCAGATAGCGATGAAATTACATATAAGAGTTTTAATATTGATTTTCTTAATAAAGTAAAAGGCTTCAGTAATTGTAAATGGGCAATGACTTTTGGTTATGGAATTAAATCTGGAGAAAGAAAAACTAAGCTAGTTTCTCTTGCAGCAACCTGTAAGGCTTTGAACTTTACAGAAGGTAATACCTATTACGTCATTAAGCACTCTATGAAAGAGGGTAGTCGCCTATATAATGTCCCTGAGATGGAAAAGGAGGAGCTAAAGGATATTATGAATCAGGTGTTTTCTCCTATGTGGAAAGGTGGAACCTATAGCTGTAAAGATGGAAAGACACAGTGGCTTAATGATCTATGTAAAACACTAGGCACTCATCAATGTAGTCACAACAATGAAAAGACTACTATTGAATCTGGTGAAGTATTCGACTTGTTTAAAAACTACGCTGAAAATTTCGAGAAGAATGTTCTTTACACAGGCATTAGTAGTTTAGATGAACGCATTAAACTTATGGTTGGCACTAGCAATGCCATCGCAGCGCCTCCAGGAGTGGGAAAGACTTCGCTTAGTCTACAAATTTTAAATAACACAAGTTTAAGTGATATCCCTTCGATTTTCTTTAGTTTTGATATGTTCCACAGTGCCCTCTATTTACGCATGTTGCAGAAACACACCGGATGTTCTCAAGATGAAATCTATTACGCGTTTAAACATAACAATAAGAAGATGCAAGAGTGGAATGAAATTCTAAAGCATGAGTATAAGAATGTTCGCTTTTGTTTTAAGTCTGGTCAAACTCTACAAGAAATTGATGACACTATCCTTGAAACTGAAGATAGAATTGGTAAGAAAATTAAACTTGCTATCTTTGATTATAATGAATTGATCCAATCTGACTACAGTGATGCCACCGCAGCTAGTGCTCAAGTGGCTCAACGTATCAGACAGATTAGTAACGATAGAAGTATTTGTGGGTTGACTCTTCTGCAACCATCTAAGAATTACTCTACTCCAGCTGATGATATGACTAATTTTAATGCGGCCAAGGGTAGTAGTGCTATTGTTCAGTCTCTTACTCTTATGCTTGGGTGCTCTCGCCCCGGATTTAATCCTAAACTTGCTGGAACTGAGCATGATACAGATAGGTATTTCAACATTACTTGTTTGAAGAATAGGAACGGCCCTCTGTTCTCTCTAGATTATTCTTGGGATGGGCTTGCTGGATCTATTAGTGAGCTATCCAGTGAACACTTCGCAGATCTAAGGGCTTTGAGAGAGAAGCGAGAGTTGGATAAGAAATTTGACAAAGGTGTAATGTGATCATTAAAATGCGTAAATGGGAAATCTTGTGTACTGAGTTTGCGAAGCGTTATACCAAAGCATGGGATTATTTTATAGTTAGTACAGATAGCTATTCTAAGGGATACCACGATGCCTTAGAACATGGTAAGATGGAGGAAGTGGTTGAACGAGAAATAGTAGATGCTCAGCATCAATTATCGGTCCGTAGCTTTTTCCAATGGGAGAAAGAGAATAAGAGTCTTAGTCTTAAAGAAGCTATGAAGATTTATTTGATTCATTTCGATATTACTGAATTAAGGGTGGATAATACAGAAGGTTTGATTAGCTTCCAAGGTATCGCAAGGAGGAAAGATTGATGGTAAAGTTTATTCACTGCACCCCGGATGCAGAAAAACATATTGCTTATTGCGCCCGTGTTTCTTCACCGAAGAATCAAGAGAATACTGAGATTAGTAAACTTCTATCTTATTGTATCGAGCATAAGCATTTCTCAATATTTGAAATGGCAACTCTATGCGTAGAAGTTACTACTACTAGAGCTATTGCGACTCAAATTCTAAGACATAGATCTTTTAATTTCCAAGAATTTTCACAAAGGTATAGTGAAGTATCTAGCTACATTTCATGCGAAGCTAGAGAGCAAGATAATAAAAATAGACAGAATAGTACCGACACACTTAGTGACAATACTAAGATATGGTTTGCTAATGCTCAAGAAGATATATGGAAGCAGTCAAAGAGTCTCTACGACCAAGCCTTGAAACAGGGGGTAGCTAAGGAGAGTGCTAGATTTCTATTGCCTCTTAATACATCTACAACTCTCTATATGCATGGTAATCTTAGAAGTTTTATTCATTATATTGAACTCAGAGAATCTAGTGGAACTCAAGAGGAACATCGCCAAATTGCATTACAGATTAAGTATATCTTCTCTCAGCAGTTCCCGGTAATTACCAAAGGATTGGGTTGGAATGAAATTAATTAACGATGAAATCTTTTATATTGAAAATATAAGGGAGTTTAGAATATACTTCAGTGTGGATGTCCTATCTCACATTAATAAAGATAAGCTACAAGTCATTTGGAAAACCTCCACGAATGAAAAAACACTTAATCCCTATACTAAATATCTTCATAGATTAGATGGTCCGGCAGTAGATACACTAGGACATCCTACTATTGAAAGTCATTATTGGCTAGCAGGTGACTGGTATAAATCATCGGAATATCTCAAAGCTAGGGAGTGTTACCTAAAGCTAAAGCATAACGCTAATTTTTCCGATAAGATGGAAGCCATTGTAAATGAGTTGGAATAAAACTAAAAACATACATATTATTAATTCGGTAGATAAACTACAAAATATTTATAATAGCATTGAGAGTGCAGAATATATTTCAGTTGATACTGAAACCGACGGACTATCGCGTAGATGCCAAGCGGTGGGGGTTAGTATCGCTTGGACAGAAGATGATGCTTGCTATGTTCCTCTAAAAGTATATGTACAAGGCCGAGGATTAGTGTGTCCTTGGAAAGCAGAGAATTATAAATATGTTGTAAGCACTATTAAACATTGGATTACTAGTAAAAAACTAATTCTTCATAATAGTGTATTCGATGCAAGAGTCTTTGCTAATGAGTTTAATATAGACATTATACCTAACGTGCATTGTGACACTATGCTATTAGCTCACACCGTTTATAGCGAAGAAGGTCCGCTTGGACTAAAACCCCTTTCAACAATTCTATTAGATAGTGATGCAGCAAATCCTCAAGATGCGGTGAAGGATTCTGTTAAGAAGAATGGTGGCAGTGTAACAAAAGATAAATATGAGATGTATAAATGTGATTGGGAAATTTTAGCTAGTTACGCATCTTATGACGTTTTATACACCTATGGTTTATATAATAAGCTCTATTGTGAAATTGCTAAACAAGGCTTAACTAAATTATGGGAAGATGAGGTAATGGCTCTATTGCCCGTCACCTACCAATTAAACAATAACGGGGTTAGGATTAATATTGAATATTTCAATAAACTTAAGCTTGAATGTCAGTCTAAGATAGAAGCGATTGAAGATAAGATTTATAATAAAATTGAAACTAAGGTAAAGAAATATGAACTGCAGCGTATTAAGGATGAACTAACTCTATCCCCCCGCAGTGCTATCGGTAAGAAACTAGTTGAAGTCGGGTTGGCTGAAGTAGTAGGAAATGGTAGAAACAAAGATCTATTCCTAAAGGAAGGAGTGCTGCTAGATAGCTATTTAGTTGCCTTTTACAAGCAAGTTAAGGGGGTAAGGCGAGTATTTAACTTCGATAGTGGAGATGATAAAGCCTTCCTTCTTTATGATATCCTAGGTCTTCCTTGTAATAAGTTTACGGCTTCCGGGAAGAGATCTGTAGATGCAGCGGCACTAGAAGAACTTGCTATTGAATATAAGGATACTAATGAAGTCATTCAGCTCGTTTTGGAAAGAGCTTCTGAAAGAAAAATGCTTTCTACTTATGTGGAATCTATATTAGAGCATCAGCAAGATGGTTTTATCTACACAGGATTTAACCAAGCAGGAACCCTTAGTGGTAGGTATAGCAGCAGTAAACCTCTAAACCTACAGACTCTTCCTAGAGAGGATAAACGTATTAAATCTGGGTTTATTCCAAATGAAGGGGATGTAATAATTGGAGCAGATTATGAGTCTGCTGAACCAAAGATCTTTGCTTTTATCTCGGGAGATCAAAAGCTAAAGGATATCTTCAAGGATGGCTTAGACTTTTATTCTAAAGTTGCTATTGATACTGAGAATCTTAGTGGAGTGAGTGCTGATCCTAATGCTGAGAACTTTCTTAAGAAAGTAAATCCAAATAAAAGGCAATTCGCAAAAGCCTATGCACTGGGATTAGCTTATGGAATGAAAGCTGGTAAACTTGCTATGCAACTCGGCATTGAATACCTAGAGGCACAAGATTTAGTGAATGCCTATTTGTGCGCCTACCCCTCTCTAAAACTTTGGATGACTCAATCTGAAGAAGACGCAAAGTCTCTAGGCTATGTAACTTCTATTGTAGGGAGAAAGAGACGTACCCCCTTAGTACATGAACTATATAATAAATACCATATTGATAATTTCTCTAAAAAATATCTAACTATGTTTTATGATAGAAATAAAGGAAAGCTTCCTCTTTTAAATGAATTTAAAGACCCCCTTGCATTTTACTTAAACTGCAATAATGAATTAAATAATGCTAAGAATTTTCAGATTCAATCATTAGCTGGCAGCGTTACAAATGCAGCTATGATTAAATTTGTAAACAGTATAAAGGACAAACAGGTGTTTGCTAAATTGCTCCTCACCGTCCACGATGAAATTATTGTAGAATGTAAAAAAGAAGATGCAACTCTAGTAGCTAGCATTTTAAAGGATAGTATGGAGAACAATTGGGTAAGTGGTATGATTGATGTCGCTATGGTGGCAGAGCCGGTTATTTCTGACATATCTCTTGCCGAAGCTAAATAAAATGAAAATATTCAATTGGGGGTTGTGCAATAGCTAATAGAGAAGTATAATAAAATCACAACGACCGTATGCTAAACTAAATAGGGAGAAATTATGCGACCTTCAGAAATCTTTAATGTCTTGGATCTTGCTCGTGAAATTCGTAAACAACAGGGAACTTTTAACCCGTTGTTCGTCGGTCCTCCTGGTTTGGGTAAATCGGAAATCGTCCAAGCTTGGGCTAAGCAGAACTCTCTCCCCTTCATCGATCTTCGTGCAGCATACTTAGAGTCACCAGATGTCATCGGCTTTCCTTCTATTGAGAAAGTAGAAGGTCGTCAAGTTACTGTGCATAATACTCCAGACTTTTGGCCAACAGAAGGGGAGGGAGTGTTGCTTCTAGAAGAAGTTAATCGTGCCAATACCTCTGTAATGAATACCTTCATGCAGCTACTTACCGACCGTAAGGTTCATAAATATAGTCTCCCTCCAGGATGGGTTGTAGTGGGATGTATTAACCCAGAAGGTAGTGAATATGATGTCAATACCATGGATGCTGCGCTCAAAGATCGATTTGAGATCTTTAAAGTTGAATATGATAAAGAGACGTTTGTTAATTTCATGAAAAGTAATTATTGGGATAAGTCTATCAGTATGTTCGTTCAGAGTAACGTCTGGCAGTATTTTGAACCAAGTGAAATTACAAGTAATCCAGGTGCAAAGTATCTGTCACCTCGTACTTTCTCTAAACTTAATAACGTCATTAAATCTGGATTCTTCATGAGTACAGATTTTGAATTGATGACCTATAAAACGATTCTAGGAGACAATGTAGGTAAAACCTTCTATAATTTTAAATATAACCAGCGTCCTATTCTCTATCAAGAACTTCTCACCAACACCGACGTAGCTGTTGGTATGCTACGTGAGTATGGAAACCCAGATAATCTAAAGAATGATCTTATCTCTATTACCATTAGCGACATCGTGGAGTGTAACACTATTGATGATGATCTATTAGTTAAAGTACTTGAAGTTCTCCCAGTCGATCACGGCGCGGGTTTGGTACGAGATCTAGAATTCAAGCGTAACAAGGAAGATATTCTCGGTCGTATCTGCGCAAAACACTCCCACATCAAGAAGTTGTTCAAGGATGTGTTGAAAGCTAATAAGTAATATGACAGAAAATAATAATATTGTTATTAGTGACAAAGTAAAAGCTCTCCAATCTGCTTTGTATTTCTTTATGAATCAAGAGAGTTTTTATGGAACATTACTACAACATATTCCAATTAAGTTTATGGATACTATTTCTACAGCCGCCATTACGTACAATACTAGGAATGAATGTTTTGAAGTATTATTGAATACTAAATACTTTTGTAAACTTAAACTTGAACACCGAGTAGCTGTATTACATCATGAGATATTGCATTTTACTAATAAACATCTCTTTAGATTTCCTTTCATGAAAGCTGACAATGAAACAAGGAAGCTGTATAATATTGCTGGAGATATGGCTATCAATCAATTTATCAAGAATCTTCCTAACGGGTGTGAAGTATGCCCATCTAGAGAAGCTCTGCTTAGCGGTAAAGGAACCTGTGCAAATGAAGACTGTCCCGGTCATTGCATTAATGTTACGGATTGGAAACTAGACTCCGGTCAACCTTTCCCTCTTCTAAGGAGTATGGAAGAATACTATGATCTAATTAAGAACAACATGAAGAACAACCAACATATGCTTAAGGGTAAGGGTGGAGAAACCCAAGATCAGCATTTATGGGAAGAACTTAGTGAGTCTGGCATGGAGAAGGTATTAAAAGAAGCTAAGAATTTAGTGAAGCGTACTATTGAAAAAACTCAGTATAGCCATAGCACTATTCCTGCCAGTATGAAGGATTTACTACAGGAAATTGAAACAATGGCGACTGGACTTAATTGTAAAGAAATTTTGCGTAAGGCAATCAAGCGCACAGTATGCGCCACGGATCGATCAAGTAGTTGGATGCGTCCTAATAAGCGTTATGGGAATTATGCGCCAGGAACGCGGGTAGGTGATCTCCCAAAGCTACATGAATATATTGATACTAGTGGATCTATTAGTCATACAGAGATGAATGTCTTTCTTAGCGTTATTGAAAAATTCCTACAAGCTGGTGCAAGAGACTGTTATCTAGGGTTATGGAACACTAAATTATATTATAAGAAAAAGGTTAAGAAGCATGAGAAATTTAATCCCAATGTCATTGAATCTGGAGGAACCGAGGTATCTTGTGTATTAGCTGATATTGTTAAAACTTGTCCAGACATGTCTATAATTTTGACAGATGGTTTTTTTGACGCTAGTGATATTAAAGTACCTGGAGAAGTTATTTGGGTTATTAGTAACGGCGGAAACACTAATCATCCCATGAAACATCTAGGTAAAACATTTACGCTAGAATCTATTACTTAATAAATAAAGGAATTATATGAATACTAAAGAAGATTTGTTTACATTTGAATTTAATCAGGTTAAACTTACAGTTAAGAAAGAATTTAAAAACTTGTGTAACCCTTCGAGTGTTACCTCCGATGATCTCTGTTTCAACCTAATGGTAGAAAACTATCTACATAACCCATTCGAAGCTGCTGTCCAGAATTTGAAGACTAACGAAACTCTTTACTACTTGAATGGTAAAGAATTTTCTGAAGCTGACTGGGAACAAGAACGTCATCGTATTTTTTTCAACAGTAAAATGGATAACATTATTAATGAGTAATCTAGATACCTACACTTTCTTTGAATGCAGCGGTAGATACCGGTTCACAGTTAAAATGGAGTTTATTTATAAACGGTGTAGTCACCCTGATAAGTTTGATTGTTATGATTTGATGATTGTTTATGGTATGCGTCAATATCTCCACAACACCGCAGGTCCAGCAATTGTAGACACTAAAGAAAAAATAGATCAATGGTGGATTAATGGAAGTCCGGTAGCAAAAGTACATGTAGAGAGAACAATACATCACCACAGTTTTCACGATAAGCTAATAAACGACATTTTAGGTGATTAAATGGATAATTATAAAAGTGCATTAATCGCTTGTGGAGCTACTGTATATAATTTCCAAGAATTTGGAGACTATAGTGGTAGTTGGTATGCAGTAGTAGAATATAATAATCTAGTGGGATTAGCTAAGGGGGACTATGGTAGTTGCTCAGGTTGTGATGCATTTGAAGATGAGTTTGCCTGTAATACTCCCACTAAGGATAGACTAGCTCAATTTGGTAAACAATATTTAGATAGTCTTATTACAGTAGAAGAAGCCCTGGAGAAGGTAAATGATTATGCCTCCTGGGATTTAGAGGCTAAATCTGTAATTGATTGGCTAGAGAGTCAGAAGAAGTTAATACACGACCTTCAGTTCAACGCTAAGTTTAAGAGAGAGATATTAGAATGAAGTTAAGTTTCGATGACGTTCTTTTGACCCCTCAATACTCAACAGTAGTAAGTCGTAAAGATGTATCTACTATTAGCTATCTAGCTATTCAATCACTTAGACTACCTATCATCAGTAGCAATATGGACACCGTTACAGGATCTACTATGGCTAATGCTATGAAGGAATTAGGGGGAATTGGATGTCTCCATCGCTTTCAAACTATTGAACAAAACCTAGCTATGTATAAAGCTAGTCACCCCGACACTTGGAGTAGCTTTGGTATTGGTAGACAAGAACTAGAACGAATGGAAGCACTGCTTAGCGAGGGCTGTGAGTCGTTTGTTTTGGACGTTGCCCATGGGAGTAGTCAGCATGTTGTAGAGGCGGTAAAGGCCGCTTACGAGCTTACATCAGGCAATGCGGCTCTCATTGTAGGAAACTTCGCTACAGCTCAGAATATTAGAGATTTTAACTATCACTTAGGCTTTAAGGTTGATGCTTATAAAGTGGGTATTGGAGGCGGCAGCGTCTGTACCACCAGGATTGTAACAGGGAGTGGCTGGCCCACACTAGCGTCACTATTGGATATCAAACAATTGGGATTAGATGTTATTTGTGATGGGGGTATTCGCAATAGTGGGGACTATAGCAAGGCTATGGCCGCTGGAGCTAAAGCCTGTATGATTGGAAGATTGTTTGCTGCTACGGATGAATCACCCAGTAATCTAGTACTACAGAATAATAAATATTATAAACCCTATCGAGGTAGTGCCTCCGCTGAGTCTTATGCAGTACAGGGTAAGACCAGTGAACATAGATCTCCTGAAGGGGAGAGTACGTTAGTAGAATATACGGGTAGTTTGAAGAATACAATTGATCAGCTACAGGCTGGGTTAAGAAGTGCCATGAGCTACACAGGAGCACATAATCTGTCAGAATTTGTTGAGCGTGCTGAGTTTGTTCAAGTTACCCTAAATGGGGTAGAAGAGTCTTTACCTCACGGTAAAACTCATGGCTAGGCTTTACGTAATCGAAGGGAATGTTTTGAAGCCGATGGTAAACGACATTGCCGCTAGACGAAAACTGAAAGAAGCTAAGACGCATAAGAAGAATTTAGAAGTTATTCTTAAAGTAGTTGATTTAACCTCAGCAGGGTTAGCGCGTTATGAAGTGTATAGAACTGCTAGTAATATACTTAATACATTAAAAAATGAAAAAGTATTTTTAGTATTAGGTATTAGTGAGTGTAATAAGATAATAGAGAAAAAAGGTTATTTATGAGTAAGAAAAAACAAAGTCCAAGAGTACTTTTCTTTGATGTCGAAACGTCACCTATTATTTCTTATGTATGGGCTCTTTTCGATCAGAACGTAGCTCTTAATCAAATTAAACAAGATTGGCACCTACTCTCATGGGCGGCACGTTGGATGGGAGATCCACCGGGTAAAGTCAGGTATGAAGATCAGAGTAAAGCTAAAAATATTGAAGATGATAGTAATCTACTAAAAGGCATTTGGAAGTTGCTAGATGAAGCAGACATAGTTGTTACACAAAATGGTAAACGCTTCGATGTAAAGAAACTAAATGCTAGATTTATTATGAATGGCATGACTCCCCCCAGTGACTTTAAACATATTGATACCTTAGTTATTGCTAAGAAAATCTTCGGTTTCACCTCTAATAAACTAGAGTATATGACTGATAAGTTATGTGTTAAATATAAGAAACAACAACATAAAAAGTTTAGTGGATTTAGCCTTTGGAGTGAATGCTTGAAGGGTAATAAAGAAGCTTGGCGAGAGATGAAAACTTATAACATCTATGACGTACTTAGTCTGGAAGAACTACATTCAAAATTAGCGCCTTGGGATAATAGCATTAATTTCAACCTCTATCGGGATAATACCGACTTTGCTTGCAATTGTGGAAGTAAGGATTTTCAAAAACGAGGGTTTACCTATTCCACAGTAGGTAAGTATCAAAGATATCAGTGCCAAGAATGCTTTGCTTGGAGTAAAGGTTCTACTAACTTATTCTCAAAAGAGAAAAAACAGTCTCTGCGTAAGGAGTAATATATGAAAATAAAAGTCTTAGGTAAAACATGGAAGATTAAAAAAGTCACCCCTAAGACTTACATCAAGAATCATGGAGCTGATTCGGACGCTATTACTGACTTAACTAAAAGAATTATATATTTTAGGAATGACGAATTTAATATCGAAGTTATTCGCCATGAGCTGTTCCACAGCTTCTTAGAAGAATCGATGATTTCTAGGGCTTCTCTTAGTGCTGAACAGGTAGAAGAGATGTCAGCAGAGATTGTAGGTCGATATGGTGAAGAAATCGTCTTTTTAGCAAAAGATATTTATAATCATTTTGTCGGTTGACTAAACTCTTTAACATTGTTAAAATACTATTATGAGTGAACAAAAACTACCTGTGGAAAACAATCTCCCTATTATCGCGGATCAAGTAATTGAAGATATTATAGCACGTAAAGCTGTTGGACTAGAGCGTTATGGGACCTATCTACAACCCTTCAATCAGCGCAACAGTGCTAGAGATGCTTTTGAGGAGGCTGTGGATTTATCTCTATATCTTAAACAAATGATGATTGAGCGTAAAGAGCTAATAAAATTCCTCCATAAGGTAGCGTGTGCTACAGAACAAGATTTAGAAGTTGAAGCGATTATGTTACTAGAGAAGTTAGGGGAAGATAATGTTTATTAAATTAACACTAGGCAGCGGTAGTAAAATTAGACTTCATATATACAATATAGTTTCATACCAAGAGAACCTCGCTTTAACTTTGGTTACTTGTCATAGTAATTACTACTCAGTGAGTGAAACCCCAGAGGAAATTGATAGGTTGCTAAATGAATGCTACATCACAATCAAAGGTTAATCTTAGATTTATATTCGATATTGTTGAGAGTTATATTGGAGCTGCTGAGCGTGATTATTCTCAGAAACAAATAACTCTTAATGAATATAATATTAAAGTGGAAGTGTTAGAAGAATTGAAGACTTCTATTGAATCTTTTATTAAAGAGGCTAATAAGCTATGAAGGTTAGATTTTCTAAGTTAGATCCAAAAGCGGTTACTCCTACACAAGCAAAAAATGGAGATGCGGGGTATGACCTTACAGCTATTAGTTATGAGTATGTACCCAATGCATATGTACCTTATTATAATTATGAATTCGGACTAGCGGTTGAAATTCCTCAAGGCTATGTTGGACTATTATTTCCAAGGTCAAGCATTAGTAATAAAGATCAAATGCTTACTAATTGTGTTGGAGTTTTGGACAGTGGATACCGAGGTCCTTTGAGTGCTCGATTTAAAACTACACACTTTAAGGGTGAACTACCTAAAATTTATGCATCAGGTGAGCGAGTAATGCAACTTGTAATAGTTCAGTATCTTCAAGCTGATTTTGAGGAAGTACCCTACGAACAGTTAAGTATTACAGACAGAAGTGTTGGCGGTTTCGGATCGAGCGGTATTTAACTATGCCAAAGAAAAAAGAACGCAGTGAATTAGAGTTCCTTCGGGCTGAAAACAGAAAGTTAAGGAGTGAACTACGTCATATAAAGAAAGAAGTGTCACGCAAAGTTAAGCGTGAGCATTTGTATACCGATCTAGAAGAGAGGTTAGCAGAACAACATGTCGAAGACTTAATGGAAGATAATCATTCGGTCAGAAGAGACTTATGCCCTGAATGCTCTAACAGTCTGGAGTCTATCCCTCTAGGTAATCGCATTATGATTAATTGCACCGCTTGTAAGTTTAGGACCAGTAAAAAAATATGTCTGTTTTCGCTTATTGTATAATAACCTTCTTAGGAAATACGTGAAAGACTGTATATTAACTCTTTGATGAGGCAGGAGCCTAAAACACGCACGGATAAACTGTATAATTGGCTAACGGGGGAATAATGTATACTAGTATTGAAAATGCTCTATTTGAAAAAATGATCAGTGAACTATCGGCTTTGAGGTTGTATGGGTATCAAATATTCTTTAGTAGTTACTTGGATATTATATAATGAACTGTATTCAGAGATTTTTGAAGCTAAGAAAGCGATTGTCGAAGCTAATGAAGCAATGGGTAATTCTCGGATTATGGTAAAGGGTAATGGATAGTAAGAAAAAGAGTTACGCTATTAACGCATTAAGACGCGCATCCTATCGTTGGCCAGCTAGGGGACAAGTAGATAAGAAGCAACGAGTTGAACGTGGTAAATACTACTGTAATATCTGTAAAGCTGTGTTTCGTAAAAAAGATACACAAATGGATCATGTATCGAGTGTAATCCCCGTCACTGGGTGGGATAGCTTTGATGGTTATATAGATAGAATGTTCTGCGATGTTGCTGGATTCCAGAGAATTTGTAAGCCTTGCCATCTTAATAAGAGTCAAGGGGAGAATTCCACAAGGAAGATCTTTAGAGATATTAAAAAAGAAAATAACAAAAAAGTAAAATAATCGTTTACAGTGTTAAGAATGTTTAGTATAGTTAAATAATAGAAGGAATTATTTATGTGGCTTGAGAATCCATCGTCTGGTCGTAAAGATACAATGTTGACATTAGCGACTTATGCTTCCGTTATCGCTTTTGCAAAACTGTTATTGAACGGAGTAACAATTGGTAATTTTAGCTTTGGAACTATCGATGCATCTTTGATTGCAGCTATTCTTGCCCCCACACTGTCTGCTTACTCTGCCCGAAAGTGGATGGATAAATCTGATAAAAAGAAAGAAGAAGTAAAAGAATGAAAAAGTATCTAGTAGTATTTAGTGTTGTTGGTCTATTAGTGTTTAGTGCGTTGCTAGCGGGAGCTAAGAGTAAACCTCTACCTCCAACGGTAACCACCCTCGAAACTGTTACTCTAGATGAGAAAGCTACCTCACCTCTAGCCGTTAAACCTATTACTAAAACTATTACTCATTATGATTTGCGTGGTAGTAATGTCGTTACAATTATCGGCCCCATTGGTGCTGAAGCAGGTACCGCTGCAAAAGAGATTCTTGAATTGGGGGAAACAGGTGAACCTGTGTGGGTATTGATTGATAGTCCAGGTGGCTCGGTAATCGATGGAGCACAAATCGTGTCAGCGATTCAGTCGAGTAAGTCTCCAGTTTATACTGTATGTTTAAGTCTTTGTGCTTCTATGGCGTTCATTATTCATCAGTATGGAACGGAACGCTATATGGTTGATCGTAGTATTCTCATGGCACACCCAGCTACTGGAGGTTCACAAGGAACTCTACAACAGATGCGTTCACGCCTTACTATGATTTCTAATTATGTTGAAAAGCTTAATGTATATATTTCTCATAGAGCGGGAATTGATCCAGCTACTTATGCTAATTTAACCATTTCGGAGTTGTGGATGGATGCTGAAGTAAGTTTACAGAATCACTTTGCTGATAAAATTGTAAGCGTACTCTATAAATCCCAACCAACACTACCGTTTCCTTTTTCTAGTCAAAAAGAATATGACAGCGTAAAAGAAAGTATCAACCTTCGTTAAGGATTAGTATGAAAAAGATTTGGGGAATAATTGTAGCAGTATTTACTTTCATCTTAGGACTATTCCTCTTTGAACGTAGTAAACGTATGGAGGCAGAGTCTGAACTTCTTCAAGCTGAAGGGGATAAAAAAGACTCAAGATTAGAGCAACAACAAAAGGATGCTCGACTTACTACAGAGAAAGAACTAGCTGATATTGAAAAAGAGAAGCAGAAGAAGCTTTCTACTAAAGAACTAGAAGATTATTTAAAGAAGATCTAATGAAAAAGTTATTAGTTTATCTATTATTGATTTGTTCTTTCTCCCAAGTAGCATACGGAGATGAAGGTGGAGCTGTCTATTTGCCTAGCGGCTCCACCACAACCTTCGATGGATTTTTAATTACCCCTGAGAAAGCACAGAAATTTAGACTTATTGATCTTAGTCTTCAGCAAGAATTAAAGACAAATGAACTACTCACTAAAGAAAACCTACTCTTCAGTGAACGCTTAGCTAATCGAGAACAGCAGATTGATCTATTAGCTAAAAGAGTAGTTGAAGATAAAGATAGTGCGCTTTGGTCTAAGATTGGTTTCTTCCTACTAGGTAGCCTACTAACCGGTGCTATTGCGGTTGGTGTGTCCAGGTTGAAATGACTCAAAATCTAGCTGCTTTAAATTGTCCAGAGGGGCGGGCAGCTTTACCTGTGTGGTTATTATGTCCAAAGAACCCAGCTTAGAAGAACTAATTGCTTTAGCCACACAACCTAAATCAAAGAACACTACAGAGTCTTCAGTGGGAGACTTTTTTAAAGCATTTGGGATAGAAGCTGGCACCTATAAAATTCAGCGTAAGTTCTTGTACAAGCTTTATATTAAGTGGGCAAGACTGCCTAAAAAATTTAGTAAGTTCAAATTGGAGTGTACACAATGCATCCAAGAACTTAATACTGATAAAAATGTTTACTACCTTCTGAATAAACCAGATAGTGAACTAATTAAAACAAGTTTATATTTAATGGAAAATAAATGAAGAATCGAAGAACTAAAGCTCAATATCCTGGACTAGATAAGAATTTAAACCTAAAAAATAGACAAGAGAATATTGATTTTGACTATCTCCACAAACTTAGTGAAGATGAATTGAAGTGGTTAAACAGCTTTATGGAAGAATATAATGGGGCTAACTTTAATCATAAAGGTAAGAAGATTCATAAGACTAAAGCTGGAGAAAAGGCTTGCTACGATAGTAACAATCGTAGAAATCGAGACGTTTACAGTATAGCAAAAACCAATGACATGCTAAAAGAATTAAATAATAAAATAGATAAAGGACGCAAAATCAATTCAATTGATATAGAAGATAGACTAATTGCGAAGATCGATCTAGATAGCCTTAAAAAAACTTAATACGCCAGTTACGAGTGTAACAAGACCAACTAAAGCACTCCCCACCACTACTAGTAATTTAAAAATTGCTGCATTAGCCTTTAGATTATCTTTTAGGGGCTGGACTTCATCCCGTAGCAGCTCCAACCGGGCTTCATTCGTATTAGAGCGTTTCTCATGCAACACTACACTCTCAGTGAGAATTGCAAGAGTAACATCAATTTTATCTAATCTAGAATCAAGTTTATCAATCTTAGCTTCAAACTTATCTAACTTCTTATCATCCATATTACCCTCTATTAATTAAGCATATCGGGAGTGAGACTATCCCCTAGTTCTTTTAACTGCTCACGATAACCTTTATTTTGTAATAACATGAAGACTAGAGCATTCCGTTTGATTTGATCACTATTTTCTGAAATCCTAGTAAGCATTTTAGCAATTTTTGTATAACCTTTAGCTTGAGCTGATTGAGCTAGATGGGCAGTGGATCGTTGGTGCCCTGAAGATAATGCTTTAACCGCCCAACTGACTCCAGATCCAACTACAGAAGCAGCTTTAAATACTTTAGGTGAATTATTTTCTAATGCAGCAACACCCTTACCAACATTATTACCAATAAGAATAGGTGCTTTTGAATAATAATGAGTTGGGCTAATATAATTAAATCCCTTAGCCTTTTCAGCTAGGTGGTAGGATTCAGCAATATCACTAAATTGTGACTTATATTTTTTAGCCAATGCTGGATCTAATTTTGCAAGCCCGTCAAAATATCTTTCAACGGTTCCTCGTGCAGTTCTACCTGCTTGCGTGTCCCGTGCAAGACGGACAATCTGACTATCAATTCGTTGTTCAAATGCCCTATCAAGAATTATATCACCTGTTACTTGATCGAAGGATACATCAGACGGATCAATTTTAAGTTCATCTCTAAGTAGGTCACTGTAAGCTGCAAATTTCTCATTAGCATCTTTGAGTTTTGGTGGAAACTGTTTTGATACACTACCATAGGCTTGTTTAGCAGTAGACTTACTAAACTGTAAACCCTCTTTAGTATAGCCACTTAATGCTCCTAGAGCCTCTTTAAAGCGGAGTGCTTCCTCGGCGGTAAGCTTATCTCCACGCTCGTACTTAGCCATAAACTCACCCAGTTCTTTAAATTTTTCTGGGGTGGTGGAGGCGGGATTTGATGGGAGGTCTAATTCAGGTTTACCTGGTGTATAGATGTCATCTATTGAGGGTTCTATACCCCTATCAAGTACAAGCTCAGATTCACCTGGAATCTTAGTTGTTTTAACTTTAGTTGATTTTTCAAGTATAACAATCGTGCCATCCATCTCATTTTTTACGATTTCGTATAACTTATTACTGTTTTCATGCTTAGCTTTAGTTTGTAATTTAATAAGTTCCTCTCCAGCTTTTTTTTCATTCTCTGGAGAAATTTCACTAAAGAATTTCTTTTGTCTAATAATAGGTTCTTGAGTAGTTTCAAACGTTCCTTCAGAAGTAGTTTTATATACTTTTTCTGGAGTGTTTCCAACCTTGCGTTCTATTTTATCTATAGCTAAATGAGGTTTACCTTGAACGGTAGTTTCTCTAATCTTATACTCAATATTAGATCTAGATGCATTAGCCATATCTTGAAGCTTTGCAACTTCAGTTTCCATAGCTTCTCTAGTTCCGGGTTTAGTAGGAACCGTTTCACCGGGGACAAACTCTCCTAGTTTGAGTGGGAGTTCATCTTCAGTGACAGCGCGTAATTTCGATCCTTCGTCTCTTATTTCTTTTAATGGAGATAGAGACAACTCATCAGCTCTATCCCTGATAAGTTTATTAGCTTCACTTACATCGAATTCCATACCACTATCAATAGTTGCTTGTTTAGCCTTTCCCACTTCTACCCCGGCTGCGGTGTGAGATTTCTTTAAATCTCCAATGAAATTTTGAGCAGATTCAGTAGAGCGGGTTTCTAGTTCTTGAGTACCCTTTTTAGAAGTAATATCTACTTCACGTCTGCCCAACTTTAATGCATTTATAAGATTATCAATAGGTTCAGACTCCCTAATGAATCTAAGTGCACCTTTACCGGCAGCAACACCCCCATGAACAAGTCCTCCAGTAACAGCACCAACACCTGCACCGATTGCTGTATCTTTTAAGGCTTGTCCGAGTTCCCCTTTAGTTAAATCAGCTTCAGAGGTACCTAAACCGGCCAAGGCACCCGCCGCAGCTCCAACCTTGAGTACTCCCCCAACGCCCTTAGTAGCCGCACCTACGCTCCCTACACCGGGAAATATAAGACCCCCAGCGAGATTACCTATGTCTGAAGTCCAAGGATTAGCTTCCGCTGCTTGTTTGTTTCTACTCTCCTGTTCAATTTTATGTTGCCGATAGAGTTCTACGAAGTCTGATAGTTTTTTATCTTTATTAGTTACTACATCACCCGCCGACTGTGCTGCAGCTAATAGTTCATCTGAGAAGCCAAAGGTAGCTCCTTCCCCAACTCCCCGAGCTAAGGATTCCAACATAGAAGGATCTTCTGAAGAAGCCTTTACCGGCTGTTTATCCCCTATGGCAGCATCAAAGGAAGAAAAATCATACTGTTTCACCGCTTGATCAAATGAGTCGAAGTTGTATTTTTTATCCGACATTACAATCTACCAGCCTTATCTAATATTTTAATAGCGTGGTTTCTATCTAGGATGTTTTCAGTTTTCATGAAGGCTTTAATACCAGACTCTTGTGCGGCAGTATAACTATCTTTAGTTTCTTTTTTTACGGGAGTATCTAGCCCCATTTGGGTATAGGCCTCTTCTGTAGAGATACCACTAGAATTTGCTAAACTTTTAGCATATCTATTATAAATAGGTTGAATTCGTTCTTGATATCGCAAATTAATGACATTAGAAATAGCTTGGATGTCCTCTAAAGTAGCATTTGAGGGTACGCCCTTACTCCATTTATTTAGAGTATCTGCGGCTTTTCTGGATAAACTACCACCCGTAACATATCTGTTAACGTCAGCTTCAGTTAAAGCACCAACTTCACCCATCCCTTTAGCTACTTTAATACCAAGAGCACTGAATGCTGTTTGATTTCCGTTTTTAGCTTGAGCAATGAGATCTGTAATAGTACCACTATTTACTTCATTATCCCTGAGTTTTGATAACTCTTTATTTTTTTCTAAGTCTAGGAAATATCGTTGAGACGCTTTTTGCAGATTCTCAGCTTTCTTAACGTCAAATCTAGTTTGATCTCTTTCTTGCTTATCTTCTCTTCTCTGGCTATTAGCTTCCTTGTAGGCTTCACTTTTCATAAAATTATCAGCAAGACTAGTAAAAGGTCCAGCATTAGCTAATGTAATAGATTTCAAACTACCACTATCCTTCATGAAAGGCATCGTCTTGCCAATCATGTCTTGGAATGCCACATTTTCTGCTGAAGTGGGGATGGATAGTTTTTTAGTTTCTTCTAATTTAAACTTATTAGAATCTCTTGTTATCCTGTCATCAGCAGCTTTTCTACGCTCTGCTAGATCGGTTACTTGGAGTTCCCCTGCTTTATCTAGGTCATCCATACCCCTAGTTGGGGTAGGTGTTTTAACTCCAGCAATAGCATCTCCAATTTGTACACCAGAACGTCCAATCCCAGCCATCATTTTCATCAAGGCTCTATTATACTGAGCTTCTTCCAGCTCTTTATCTTCTGAAGATGATCCAATAGAGCTAGGTTCCCCAGCTTTCGCAGGAGGTACAATATTATTAAGTACTTCTTGAATTGGAGTACTAGCTGGACTACGATTTAATTTACTAGGAGCAGGAATAGAAGCGGGTATTTTCGAAGGTAATGGAGGACCATATTCTTCTTGAGCAGGGGAGTTAGATGGAACCATAAGTGTAGCTTTTGCTTTGGCTAATACAGAGGGGTCTAGATATTGAGGTCTTGCTAGTAGTTGTTCTGCTTGGTTTCGTTCTCTTAGAGCGTTAGCCTCTTCTCTTAGAGCGTTAGCATCTAATTCATTTAAGCGTCTATTTGCATTACTAGTAGGACTTCCTTTTATGAAACCCATCAATCCCTGATGCGGATTTGCTTGTTCTTCTTTTAAAAATTGTTGCCATTCTGGACGAACCGGAGATGCGAGCGCATCCTGAGTAATTTTGCTGCTTTCATCACTAGGGGTAGGTTCTTGATTGGAGTTGAGGTTTTTAAAATATTGTTCTAATTCTTCGTTAGTCATTTATTTTCCCTTCGTTCGGAGCGAACGAGTTACTTCTTAAGTGCACCAGCAGCACCAGAAGCAGCACCTAATCCACTAGCCACACTACCACCAATACCGGCCCAGAATTTAGCTTTTTCGTCTGCTTCCTCTTGTGAGTGCTTAGCTGAGGTAAAGTCAGCATTAGATTTAAGACTAGCTAAAGCTACCTTACGATCATATTGAGTTCCATTTAATGCTTTGTTATGCATTTCTTGTGTATTTGCATTAGTAGCTTTAGTATTGTTAATACTCTGCTGTGCTCCAAGGTTATATTGGCTAACATTCATATTTCTATTAATGTTATTACCTTGAACATCTCGCTGATTTGATGTATTAAATTGTGAGATTGCATCTTTAGCTCTGGCTACAGCGGATTGTTCTTCAAAATCTTGTCCACGAATTTGTCCACTCAAAGTACCTGATTGCATCATGGCTTGTAGTGCTCTGGATTGCGCCATGGCTGCTTGACTATCTGCCTCCATACTTCCGCGTTCAGCTGCAGCTTGTGCTCCACCCATACGGGCCGCTAATTCTTGCCCACTACCGCCCATGCCACGTTGAGCCATGTTCTGGAGAATAGAACTATCCCGTGCCGTAGCTTCTCTACCCATAGTTCTACGTGCGGTGTTCAATGCTGCTACATCTTCAGAGGTAAGCCCTTCTGCTCCAACTTGTTGCAGTTTGGCTAAGGCATTCATTTGTGCTTCTTTTAATCTCGGGTCAGCCGTGATGGCCTCAAAGGCACTTGGACCTTGAGCAATAGTTTGTTCTTCTTCTACTGTAAGCTTTCCAGCTAACTCAGGAGCTACAAGTGCTATTTGTTCATCAGTGATGTTAGGCAGTTCAATACCGTAAATACGTTTCAAAGCTGCTTGAATCGCTTTCTTTGCATCATCTCTAGCGGGACCTGCAGCTACTGCACCGGCAATACCCCCCGCAATCCCAGCAGCTGCACCAGCCGCAGCTAATTGCCACATAATTGACCCATATTACTTCCTACTCTCTAGTAAAATAGCATTGTTGTTATCAAGTTTAAATTCTTGTACGTCTTATCACAGCAGTCTTCTTTTCCCCTACCCGCATATATTCGCCATCTAAAGCAAACAAATCTTTAATAATTTCGATATTGTTAGATACTACTAAAAACCTATATTACATAGTACCGGTAACTGTAGGTGATCCGTAGGTGTCTACTCTAACGGGAGTACTAGTTATCGGAATAAACTTTCCTGTGCCGGGTTCTCTAGTGTATTTCTGTCCATTTACTTCATAAACGGGAGTATAAATCGATACTCCCGTATCAGGATTATGACTCAAAACGGCTTCTCCAGTATTAGTTCCTTGTGCCTGGTGTTGAGTATTTACTCCACCTCCACCCACGCGACTGTCGCTGGTAGGGGCGACGAAAGTAGTAGGGGCGTCAGGTGCTATATTACCAACAGACACATTTCGATCATAGTTTCCAGCTAACGAAGTTGCTCCAGTAAGATTAGCTAATGCATTATATTGTGCTAATTGAGCTGGAGTTAGGGAAGCGCCTAAACTCGTGTCCATAGTGAATAAAGATCCTGAGTTAGTTCTAGCATTTTGATTAATAGCTCCTGCATTAGCACTCATATAACTAGCAGGATCAATTCCTAATGCTCCGCCATATTGATTTGCTAATTTAACATCCCCTCTTTCAACAGCGGATAGAAACATGTCCATCTTATGTTGTCTTTCGGATTGAACGTCAGAAAGCTTAGTGAGTTGTCCTCCGAGGGCTTCATTTAAATTAGAGCCATAAGTATTTAAATCAGTTAGGGTAGTGTTTGCGCCTGATATAGCTGCATTTGTAGAATCCACTTGCGTTTTAGCTGCAGCTGCTGCATCTTGGATTTTTTTAGCTTGAGTTGCATCCGTATTCATTAATAAATAGTCGAGATTCTGTTGACCTTTGTTATAGGAAGGTTTATTGAAATACTGCCTCAACAAACTAAAGTGACCATTAGGATCTTGAGCATTAGCTACTGTAGAATTTAAATAGTTAGATCCGGTAGTAAGACTATTACTTAATCCTGGTAGTGAAGAACTATTTTGGTGGGCTTTAATTTTAGCTTGAATATTGGGATCTGTATAATCTAGGTTACCTGCTCGAACATTAGATAGAAAACCACTGTCTGCTGTAGGAGTAGCAGATGTAAATGCAGCTACTTCATTAGCAGTTTCTGTCTTTAACTTATCAGCCTCATTACCGATATTACCCGCAAGCTTCCCTCCAATGTCAGCATTCTTGTTAGCATTCAAGTAACGTTGCACATTGGTAAACCTACCAGAAGAGGTGGGAGCAGCTGCACCGGGTTGCTGACTTCCAGCAGTGAAAGTGGCACTTTGTCCAGCCTGAATAGTTGGAGCAACACTGTTATTTTCTTCATCTAAATTTGCTACATCCATTTTTACTCCTATAGGTAGTTGTTAATTAACTACCGAAAGTCAGAAAGGTAATTCTAAATTTTGTACTGATAGCTAAACCGTTGATTCTATTGATAGTTATAATATCGTTATTTTCACTATATTCAAGAAAAGGGGCGTCACTAAGCAAAGCACCTGGATTGGTGAGATTTTCCACTTTAATAACTTGTATACCCTTTAGCTTAGTCCTTAACCCAGACTTGAATTGTACCGTATTATTAGGAATACCTATAATAGTGGAGTGAATTGTAATATCAATAGTCTTATATTCCATATTAAGATTATCAGTTACTGTGATGTTCTTATTCAAGGCACTAATAACTTGTTCAGCAAATTGATTAATACTAAAGCCGATTTTATCAATTAAGGGTTTATATTCTTCATCAACATCTTCTTTAATGAGTCTTTGAAATGAAGATATTTTAGCCACTTATTTGTACCCTCGCACTGAAATCGGACTACCTGTAATTGAAACACCAAACAGAGCATAACTTTCCCTAGCAGTAGAATGCTCGAATTTACAATTGAGATAACGACAACGCTGATTGTTTCTTGGAATATATGTCCTAAATGGTACTTGATTGCCTAGTCCACCGAACTGTCCATTTCCAAATACACTATTACCGAATGTACCATTGCCAGCAGCAGTAAAACTTATAGGAGTAAATCCAGGAGTAAGATCACTTGAATATGAAATAGTTGCTTCTGAGAAGTTATTTCGTTCAAAAATAATAGTAGATTCACTCATATGCTTAACAGTGGAAGGATCGCCGAAAAATTGTGGTGCCCATACAACGCTACTTTCAATTCTCTTATAGAAGGTAACAGCTCCCTCAATAAAAGGGTAGGTGTAGGGAAAGGTAATAATATTATTATCTTCATCTAACGCCGAAATGATAGATTCATATGTTGTTGTATTAGTCGACTGGCTATAGTTAGTATATACAACGGTCGCATCTAGATTTAGTTTCCCAACGATATCATTATATGCAGCTTGACTGTCTACGAAGGATGAAGTATAAGCGGTAATAGTGGCTTCGTAATCACTATCAGTGACTCCAGTGTCGCTATCTAACTTTTGAGCTAGAGAAGTGAGGAGAGTTCTTAGATTGTTTCCAGGAGAAGCTGTCAGCAGTGATTCATAGTCACTGTCAAATACGCCACTATCTAAGTCTAGTTTCTTTACTAGTTTGTTAAATTGATAAATGGTTAGATACTGAATCTGTACAATAACGTCTCTTGCTGCTAATTGAGCTATTGTAGTAGAGGGAAGATTTAATGTCGCATCATTTAAAAAGTTAGCTTGAATCGAAGATGCTATTTCTCTATCTGCATAATCAGTTCGAGAAAAATCTTTTCTTTCTTGTTCAACATAGTTAGTATCACCAGCACCGAGATAAAGTCTATTATCTAAGGTATTAACAATACCACACGTTTTATTAATAGGCCATCTTGTCCAACCACTAGTGAATACATTAAATCTAAAACATTGAGTAGCGGTAGTATCGGTAGTGTTTTCTACTGTCCATAGGTAATAAGATCGGTCTGATTCATACGCAACACCGAAAGATGCTGTTGAATAATTTGTATATGCAGTTAGGTCAAGCTTTAATACTAGGTTTTCAATAGGTCGTGAGATGATAGAGATACCAGTGTCTGATATTGTAGCAACTCCCTGATCGGTAAGCATATAAATTTGATTATTGAGAACAGAGGCGCTATCTGGAGCATTAATGAGGGTACTACTATCGAAGGAAGTGACAATGAAGCTACCAAATTCACCTGAAACACGATATACCGCTTCTTCTTTCAGTACGAAGACGCTATCTCTTAGAGCAATAATGCGTTTAATTGCTTTATCTTTTGGACCAACATCAAAATAGTTAAGCGCAGGAACAGCTTCAGGTTGTTGTAATTTGGAATAATATAATCTATTTGCAGCTATTTCATTATCAGCAATGATCGTTGTACCTGAAGTAAGAAGAATAGGATTAAACGCTTCTCCCGTAATTGTACTATTTACTGTAAAAGAAAATGCTACTTGATTTAATGCTCTCGCTTCAAAGAGTATAGCTCCGGGAAGATCATCTGGACCTGAAATATAATAGGCATATACAAGAGTAGATCCACTGGATCTATTAACTACACGTACAAGAGATCTTGCGGTAGCATTAATGTCTTGACTAGGAACGCCACTAGAAAATAATTCAACATCAGTAGCTCCAGCAGTATAGTTTTCTGTTGCTTTAAATGTGAATGTATTAGTGACAGCCCCCGTAATAGTGAAGGTTGAAGTACTTGCAATTAAATCTGCGGTGCCAATGAGTGTAACTATTTTTTTATATTTAGTTTGAGTATTTGCGTAGAATAGGCTATTTTTAAATAGAGTAATATCTTTAGCTAGAGGGGGCGGTTCGTTTGCTTGATTAATACCTTCTCCACTGCTAGGATTGGTATAGAGATTAGCTCCGCCATTCAATGCTTCTGGGAGAGGGTCATTAACAGTTAATACCTTAGCTGTGATTTCTGCTGATGTTGGATTATTTTCATATACAAGTTTCTGTTCATCCCCAGTTTCAGGATTAGCATTATAGGATGTTCTATAAATTTGATAGAAATGGGCGGTGGTAACTTCTTGTGGAATAGTAATAGTGATATCTACACTTCTCGAAGCTCCAGCATCATTTGTAATCTGAGTAGCCGGACTTGGAGTTCCTAAAATTAGATTCTTACTATTATCTTCAATTCCCCAAACAACACGATAACTCACGGTGTAGGTGTTTAGTAGCCATCCAGTTGTAGCGTTTAAAGCTAAATCAATATCAAGTGCTTTAATTCCACCAGAGGAAGTAATAGAAGTGGCTGTAATATTTGCAGCAGAAGACTCAGATATTTTCTTGATACCATTACTAGTGGTAAAATAGAGATTACCATTCGATTCTTGTGATTTAATTCTTAGACCAGAAGAAGGTTCAGAATAGCTACCAGTGAAACTAGTGAACGTGCCACTCCCATTATCATATTGCAGTGTAGTTGCATAATGACGAATCAATCTATCTTTATATAGTAGGAGTTGTTTAGCAGTGTTTGAAGAAGTACCAAAACTATTGCCGTATAGTTTAAAACCGCGACGAGGCTCAATTACGTTATCTCTATCAATAATAACATTATCCGCTTCAGATAAAGCCCCCTCTGGAAGAGAGAGTTGATTTGCTTGGGTATAAAGGCCCTTGGCTTTTAAAGTTACGGATTGCTGAGCCATATTTAAAATCCGTTTCTTCTACTAAGCTTCGAATAACGTAGAAGTCCATTTCGGTTGTTAATTTTAAGTGGGCTACCTTCTGCTCTGTTGTCAATTAAGGTAGCTAGCTTTATTTCCATCTCAGCAAGCTTTTGATTTGCACTAGCAAGACCTTCTAAATCTTTTTGTGCTTCTAATACTCGACAAACAACTCTTTGTGCTAATATACTATGAAGGTCTGAAGGCGCTTGTGGAATCATACATTCACCGGCAAACGCGATATGATCTCCAACTACTGTGTTTGAAGAAATATCCGTAGTAGTAAAAGTGATGGTTTTCAATACGCTGGATACGGCAGTAGGAGTGATGTCGAATGATCGAATACGATGACCTGACTTGGCTTGATTAATGTCCATTTCAGTAGAAGAAGTCATACCCGTAGGCACTCCATCTACTGTAAACACAGTGGTAGCTCCTACTACGTTAACAGCTGTAATAATCGCTACTCGACTTTCCGCAACTAAGTTACTAGGCCTTAGATAATAGGAGAATACTAAACTTCCAGTAGGTGAAGTCCCCACTCCAGGAGTGAGAATAATTTCATTACCTTCAATATAATAAAGAGTAAACCCACTATTTGCTGTGTTATTTTGGTAAAGTGCTTTATCCTCTGGACTTAATCTACTCATTTCCAGCAAGTCACCGTTGGTATTTCTATAAAAGATATCTCTTAATTTTCCACCAATGGATCGATAGGGAATAGAATAAGTATTTTGATTAGCTACAAGTACTACGTCCTCAGAATACACATAATACTCTTCATGAAGCATTAGAATAGCTGGCACTAGGCCAATATCCATCTCCTCATTTGCAAAAGCTAGAAAGTCTGAAGCTGTAAACGTAGCTTGATTCTCTGGAATCGCTGCTTTACGTTTTACGCTTTCAATTAGTGTGTCTGTAGTTAAGTAGGACATTTAAATCCCTTTATTATTCATTCATCTTTTTAGCTTTTAGAGCTTCAAGTTCAGCAATCTTAGCTTCTAATTCGTCGACACTCATGTCTTCTTCAGCCATTTCTGTTTCAATAATATCATCATCAGAATTTTCTTCATCAGAAGCCATTTCTTGATCTTCTTCGTTTTCTTCAACCTCAGAATTAGGTCCAGAAATCATCTCTTCTGCTTTATTAAGACCTTCTTTAAGTCCTTTTGTATCTTTAGAAGCGACAGTAACTTTCTTTAGTCCCTTAACATCATCAGAAAGCATTCCTGACATGTCTTTGTGGAGATTTTCCAGCACAGACATTTTAGCTTTCTTATAACCATCGCTAAGTTTTCCACTCTTCTTTTTTTCCATCAACTTTGCTAACATCTTATCCATATTTTTTCCTTCTTATAATGAAATTGAACCCATCAATAAAACAGCTTCTACTGCCATTACCAACCATACCCACTTAGGAGTAATTTCTACATACTTTGTGACCACTACTTCAAATGGAATTTCTTTTACCACTTCTACTATTTTATCTACTTCTACGATTTTATCGAGGTAGACAATGGTAGGTTCCGAATGAATTAATATTTCTTTTTCTACTATCCTATCTTGATAGACTATAGTTGGTTCTGAAGGAACTAATGTTTCCTTCTCTACTATTCTATCCTGGTAGACAACTCGATCTTGATAAACGATAGTTGTCTCTGAAGGAATTAATATTTCTTTAATTACTTCTACTGGATTTTGGATGTAAATAATTTCTTTATTTAAATCAGTAAAGCTATTTTGAGTGGTAATGTTATTACCAATAACCATTCTACCCATAGGACTAGACCGCCTGCGCTATAAGATAAGCGTCGATTGTTCCACTAGTGATAGCGGCAGCAGTAGATACCCTAACTCTGCGAGCAATTAAACTAGCTGCTGTACCAGATACAAGAGTTCCATTCACAGCCGAAGGTGTAACTGTAATTGAGGATGCAATCCAAACATCATCACTATCATGTGGGCTAAACTCAACTGTTAGAACCTGCGGACCAACAGTAGCACTAGTAGTTTTACTATGAAGATTAAAGGTTTTCATACCAACGCAGGATGCTGCTGCAATGATAACACCACTAGAAGCACTTGTTAGGGAGGCTTTAGTTGAAATACCTTCAGGGCGGGTAATAATGGAGTCCCCATCATCTGCTGATAGCTCGATAGCAATGCCGGTAGATTCTCCTAATACAATCCTTACAGCATCATTAGCTTCATCAAATACACGTTTAATCATTTGATTACTATCAAGTCGACTGATAGATGAGTTCTGAGCCATTTTTAATATCCTCTAATACAGTTGTTAAATTAAACGCTAGTAACCATTGCCCTAAACTTCATAGTAGCACTGCTACCCGTACTAGTCGTAGTATATTGAATTTGACCAGCATTGGTGATAGTAAGAGTTACTCCAGTAGTATCCCCAGTTCCTGTTTGGGCTATTTCCCAAGATGCTGCTTTTTGAATTCCTGTAATTTTAATAACTTCATAGGTAGCATCTCTAGTGATACTAACTAAGGCATCAAAAGAACGAACTGAAGCATTAGCAAATAGAAAACTAGTAACATTTGTTGCAGCAGCTGTATTATCTGCTAAAGTTGCACTGGTATGCGCAATATCTCCAGTCGTAGCGATAGATTTTGTATCTAATTGTGTCTGAATGGCACTAGTTACCCCGGCTACATATCCTAACTCAGTGGTGGAAGTAGCAGAAGGTTCGAGATTACCTGTCCCGCTGTTAAATTGAGCAGCTTTCGCTACAGTAGAAGTGATATTATTACTACCAACTGCTAAGGTTTTATTAGATACTGTGGCTGTGTTGTCATGGCCAAGGAGTGTGGTAGTGGCATCAGGAAACGTCACTTCTCTATTAATAGTTGGATTTGTTATAATAGTAGTAGTAGTGCTTGTTGTCCCCAGAATATCAAAGGCAAGTCTTTTGGTACTATCGCCAGCGTCATAGACGTAGGATACGTTGTCCTTCATCCACACACCGCCACTAGCTACAGTGCTTCCGGTGAAGGTCTTGTCTCCAGCTAGCGTTTGCGAGGCTGTGGTGACGACTCCTGGGTTGGTAGCATCTGCGGGCTCTAAGTTAAGTTGCTGACCCGTTAGCGTGATTCCATTAGCGTTAGGAGAGCCTGCGCCGACCGTGGTTAGTGTAACGGGATTGTGGGAGCTTTGGTTAAGCGTAATTCCACCAGCACCTGGTGTGATAGTGGCAACTCCACTCGTATTAGGAGCCTTAGCCTCCCAGCTATCACGATCTGCCGAGGTTTTTACATAGCTTGTGATTACTGCGTTTTCTTCTAACTCAATGCCGCTTGCAGCTGCACTAGCAGCGAGGCCGCTCTTGTTCAAGGTGATGAGTTTATCAGTGACTTGGAGATTCGTGGTATTGACGTAAGTGAGAGTGCCGGTAGTGTCGAGATTTGCTACTGACAAAGTATCTGTAGTGGGGTTGTAGGTGAAACCTGCGTCTGTAGTAAGATTACCATTAGAGTCGCTGATAACCACTCTGTCACCAGTAAGGGTACCTACTGTGAAGCCTAGAGGGTTCCAGTTGGTGCTTAATCCCCCGTCTTGTTTCTGGTAGATCTTACCCGTGGACGTGGAGATATAGACATCCCCGACTGCTCCGGTAGTAGCAGCAGAAGAAGGATTGACGGCTCCAGTGAAAATAGTCGCACCAGTGCCCATCTTAAGAGCATTTTTCAGAGCTTTTACTACACTACCATTAAATACACAAGCCGCCATTTAAGTAACCTTTCGGTTAGTGCTATCCAATAAATTGGATGCAGAGATTTCCTACCGATATGGCACTATTAGCCATATTCCGAACACTTACACGTTCAGTAGAGGATATTTGTAATTCAATAGTCCCATCTTCACCAGGTCCAATAACGCATTGAAGTACTTCAGATAAAGCAGCACCTGTATATACGCCAATGAACTCCCCTGTAGTGTCGTTAATTTTGAGTTTCTTCGCATTAGCAGCGAGAGAAGCCACCACTTGTACAGGAGTTCCAGATGATGCAGTGATAGCAACAGAAGAAGTATCCATTACTGGAGTATCCAATAAATCAATAACATCTAAGTAAACAGTAGTGACAGGAATAGCAGCTTGATCACTAGCAAGAACAACAGGAGCACTTCCAGCCATGTTCTTTTGACCTAGAGTACCTAATTTACCGTCAAGGGAGGAGAGGGAGGTGTTTGTAGTGGTTTGATTAGCACTAGTAGCTGCGCCAGTTGGTAGAGCTGAAGAGAGAATATCAACTTGTAAATCTCCATTGGAGTCAGTGGAAATAGCTCTTACCAAACCACCACTATCAGTACCAGCTACTACTTTTAATTCAGCAGGAGATACCGCACCTTCAGCTGCTGTTGCACCCTCAATAGTAGTAATACTACCAGAAATCTTGATAGCTTGTGTAGCCTCGTCATAGACATATTTAATTATTTGTCCTGGATCTAGTAGGCTAAAACTCATGTTTTTATTTTCCTATAAAATATTAGCATTTACTTATTAGTTTCCTGCTTTTCTCTGAGAGATAAGAGGGCCAGTAGATAGCGCATTAGTAGTTACCTACCTTCACAATTGTGACCGCGTTTCTACCGGCAGTAGAGTTAAGGGTAGTAGTGACATCCGATTGCAACTGAACCGCAATCGTATTTCCTGCTGCGAGGTTGTATGTTCTAGAAACAGAGTGACTAACTGTTTTCGTTGCCCCGACGCCCGGACGGGCGGAAGAGAATTGTTGGTCCGCTGTTAAGGATTCTGGAGTTGAGGTAACCAAGAAGTTTAGGAGAGACTCTTGAGCGGTCGAGAGATTTACCGACATCCAAGTGTTGACGGTAATTTGATACTTTCCAGCGACTGGGGCAGTAAAAGTTGAGCCGTCGAACGCACCATGGGTGTCGTAGACCTTAGTAGCAAACGGTACAGTCGCTGTGCTTGATGTTATTGAAGTACCCGCTGTGTTTTGGTATTTTACTGCCACTGTTTCCGTTGCCGCAATCGCGCTTGGGCCTCCGGCTTTGACTATCGAAAAATGATTAGCCCCCGTAGATGCTGCATAAGTCAGGGTTCCCATTGAACCAGCGCCGCGCATTTGAACCTGAAGTGTTTGACCAGCGTTTAATGGGATTGCATTAATTGTCATAGTTAATGCGCTGCTCTCAGTGTTTGTCGCATTATCTGTGAAGTAGAGTCTAGTGTAGATTGGGGCGCCGCCATCAATAGACAGGCCAATTACATAAAAAGACCCTACTGCGGGAGCACTCGCATTAGCATCAACAGACACGGTAATATTATAATGCCCCTTAACGGGGACTGTGTAAGTAGACCCGCTATACGCGGCGTGTGTGTCGGTTAGCTTGGTTGGGAATGTGGTGGCATTAAATTCACTCGTGTTGAATGTCCCGGTAGGAAGGCCGCCGTAATTCATAGCAACCACCCGAGTGTCTGCCGAGTCCGACATTTGGACGTTGGACGACCACCCGAGGATTGGTACTTCAAACTCGAAAGAGAGAGAATCTCCCGCACTAGCAAAAGCATTGACGTTACGTTTGACGAAAGTTTCTGCCCCGGTAACGCTGCTCATGTAAACTTGGCCGGTGGTTGAACCGTCTGTGAACATGTTCAGAAGTTCGCCAGTTCCAGCCTCGGTGATGCTCAATGCGGCGCTTCCGCCAGATTCGATATGTTGAGCGCGTCCCACCAGCCCCTTTTGGAGTGTAGTGAGTTTCGTAAAATCAATAGCTAACGGAATTCCAATGGAAGCTGCGCTCCCGGCCACTCCAGCGAATTTAAATGTCCCTTTAACTTGGAGCGAATCTCCTACACGGCGAGACAAGATGGTACTAAGGCTAATGGTGGTAAATCCTGCTGATGGCGTGAAAGTTCGGTTAGTGTTCCAGTCTTCCATCGGAGCGCCGAGAGGAGCGCCCGTTTGTGGACCTACGCGAATACTATCCACCTTCAACGAAGACCCTGCTCCGGTAACAGCGGCTTGATGGATTAACAGGCGATAGGATGCTCCTGTAGCAGACGATTGGAATACGGCTTTAAACTTCTCCTGTCCCGTTGACTTACCTACAATGTAGGGAGTGGGCTGAATGAGCGTGCTATTAGTGACATCGTAAACCCACACCGTAACATCACCTTGAGTGAAGTTGTCAGTAGTGGTGATCTCATAGTCAAATTCGATTTCCTGCATCGATGCGAAATCGGCACGAGGCATGGTGTGAAGGAAGGAGACGCCCTCTCCAACTGCATTTCCAGCTAGCAACGCTGATTTAGTACCGCGAAGAGGTTGGGATGTGCTGGCTAGAAAGGTGTTCCCAGCAGCGGCGTCATTAGTGCCATCTACAGCAGGACCATTTACTGGAGTGGCTGCTCCGTCGTCGTAGCGTGTGGCAATCGTAGGTTGAGCTGCGTTGGAGGTCGCTTCAAAATCTCCGTCTGTGATGTGATTAATACTTCCACCGCTGCCAGAGCCGATGGCCGAAAGAGCAGATCCAGTGTCGAAATAAGGCTTAGCTTGGTCCGTAGCATAAACGATTGTCCCCTCTTTTCGCGTCAGCGTCTGGAGGTTGGCGATAGTATCTTTAGGGAGAGTAACGCGGCGAGTATTGGCAGCAGTTCCACCATCAAGATCTTTGTTGGTGAGAGCTTCTGTGCCAGCTAGGGTGGCTAGTGTCCCTGTAGTAGTGGGGAGTGTGACAGTAGCTGCACCACTCACTAAATTGGTTGCGATATTACCTGAGAGGGTTTTACCTGTAAGTGTCTCAGTTCCTGCAAGGGTAGCAAGAGTACCGGTGGCAGTAGGTAGAGTGACAGTCGCCGCACCAGACACTAAATTGGTGGCAATGTTTCCGCTAAGGGTTTTATTTGTAAGAGTGTCGGTCGTAGCTTTACCTACTAGAGTGTCAGTGGTGTTAGGGGCAGTGACAGTTCCAGAGGTGTTTAAGGTAAGCGTACCAGACCCAGATACTAGGTTAGTAGCAGTGTTCCCTGATAGGGTTTTATTTGTAAGAGTAGCAGCTTTAGTTTCAGATACAAGAGAATCACTACCGACATCATTGAAAATCTCAACTTTATTACTCGTATCATTAAACGCTACATCGCCCTTCTCAGTAACAGTAGATCCCGTTACAGGGGTGAGTTTGATACCTTTTTTGATCTTGTGAAAATTCGTGGCCATATATTCCCTTTCTTACTTCCAACAATCCATAAGAAATGTTAATGTTTACGCTGCATTTATAAGCACCAGCGATATATGCTATTGAGAAAACGCCTTGGCTATGAGTTTTAGGGTCCCGGTGTAGGTTGCCCCTGAAATTACTACGGGTAATATTTGCACTTGACCGCTACTAGTAACTGAAAAAGTTACTTGGCTGTCACCTACATGAGTTTGTGAAAGTTCCCAACTTGCAGCAGTGGACTTGTAGGTAATATATAATTGTCCACATTCAGACACTTCATTAGTTGACGTGGAACGATAAATAGAATAGGATAGTATTGCAGATCTAATAGTGGTCGTATCGAAAGACACTCCGACAACAGACACAGTAGACGCAGCATTAGGAACACTAAAGGTAGTTAAACCAATATCCCCAGTATTTTGTACAGCATTAGCATTATCAACAAGAGCTTGTAGGAGATCTGATAAAGTCTCACCTGTTGGTGGATTATCGTTTTGCTGATTTAATGTATAGCTAGTGCCATTTAGAGTTACGCTAATTGCCATGTAAATTCCCTATAATTAGTTGTTAATTAATCAATTATGACCTTAATTTTAATTTTATTAATACTTGTATTACTTATAATCCTATTTACCCCCACAAAAGCAGAGACTTACACATATCGTGGCTGTAGTGGTCTACATAAATGGATAAATAAGCCTAATAACTTAGGTTTAGTGTGTGAACTGTGTAGGGTGACACCTGAAGAGGTTAATAGAGAAGACGACTAGGGAAGAAAAATACGTCTTTTGGTTTTTCTTGATTGTAAGTGACACCAGGTTGGAGTACGAGCTGGTGCTTCCATATACAAACCTAGGGCTTCTAATACTTTAATGTTATTAATACACCAAGCTTTTAATCTACCATCTTTATCCGACAAATCTATGGCTTCACAGGTAAGATGACACGACTTTGCACTGCCACCCGAGGCTTTATTAATCTCAGGGGTTCGATACCCGGAAGTTATTGTTCTACTTTCACCAAATAATTCTAGTAATTCATTAATTTTAGGTAGTAAAGTTAAAAGATTAGTAATAGATTGTTCTGGAAGATGCTCTATTTTGGACCTACCCATAAGGTAGTCTAGTTCTGTGAGGGGTTTCATTTCTCTCTCTCTTAGTGCTTTAATTGGGAAATCGGTTGCATATTATCTAGGGTATTAGCTTCATCCCTACTATTTTGAATGATAGCCTCTTCGCCCCAGAAGGTTTCCCCTGTGCTATCTATGTAATAAGACTCTCCCACAGCAACTGGAGCAACGTGCATTAAATTAATGGCGATATCTGCTGCAATATTAGAAAAAGGGAAATCCGCAGCAAAGGAGACAATAATACCATGAAAGGTGTCGATATCTACTAGAATGAAGCAGAAGGGAATCTGATCATCCTCCATACATACTTGAAGAATAGTTTCTTCCTTAACTCCTACTATATAGGACTGGGATTCTAGACGCTGTTTTACTATCTTCAAATGGGGATGTAGTTTCATATAAATGAGTCTCCTACATCTAGTTGTTAAATCTCTCTATTCTGCTAGATTTAAAACGAATTTAGCCTGCCCGGCATCGAATATCTTATACCAGCCAAGTTCAGATGCATACTCTTTCTCAGACAGCCGCCTAATGTCCATATTAGCTCTACAACTGAACCTATTATAACTTTTAAAACCATCAGTCCAGCGCCATCCTAAGCTTACTTTTTCTAAGGTAAAGCCTAGTTTCTGTACACTTTTTCCGTCTGTATATCGTAGATCAGTGAAATATATAATCTTTTTTGGTTTTGTTAATTTAGTAATATGAGCTAGAAGTTTAGATAGGCCACCAGCCACGCTGGAGTCTAATTTTGAACAAAAGCGACTAATTTCAATTCCATCTTCATTCTTCTTATAGCTCATGCAAGAAACAATGACACCTTCTTCATTTTTTAATGCAAAGTGCTTCGCTGACGGATAGGCTCCCATAAGATGGTTTTCTTTAAAGAAATTAGAACCCTCCTTGCCCCCTATTTCAGATAGAGTTAGCTTTCTAGCAAAATACCTGTTATTCGATTTACCTAATTTACTGTTTATAATAGATTTAACTATTTCTTGTTTATTAGAAACTTCATCTTGATGAAACTGCAATAAGGTCAAATTCTCCTTCTCATAATTGTTCCTTTTCTTAAAATGATACCATTTATCTTTGTATTTCACTGAATGAAAAAGTAAACCGTCTACATCAACATAGATAGTTTTACCCTTACATGTAAGTTCAAAATCCGGGCGGTGAGGCACATTAGTATGAATCTTCTTATTCATTCTAGTTGCCTCGGGTAACATACGTTGGAAACGAAGTTCTAAAGAAGTAATAAGTTTATGATGTTCTTCAATCCAAGTTTGACAAAGGTCCGAACCATCTTGATTAAAAATTCTATTAGCATGTTGCGGATGCTCTATACTTTTTTCCCTACAAAATTCAGATACAGTCTTACCATTAGGTAGGATATTCAACCTATCAATATCCCTCTGCCATTGCAGTACACTTTCATAGTGTTTTTCTTGTATAGAAGCCTTGGACATTACGTTAGCAACACCATAGAGTTTTTGATTAGTTTTAATTAAACTATCTTTAAACTCTTGAACCTTCATAACATTATCAACCCCATATTTTTTTAGATTATTTTCAACTCTAGTTTCTTTAATTTCTTCAGAATACATAGGGTGGGTTGCACTAAAGTTTTTATATAAAGTAGCTTTAGACTTATCTAAAAGATCTTTATTTAGCAGAGCGTGCTCCACTCCATAAAGTTTAACCATAGTAGCCTTTGCTTTATTTCGTACTTCCTTATTTGCTCCTGGATTTTCATGTCCATACTTAGCGAGGTTAGTAGCCGATCTTCTAGCTTTAACCGCATCTGGATGAGTGGAAATATTGGCATTTTGAATTGCTTTGAAACTAGAAGAGAACTCACCTAAAATATTATCAATAAAAATTAATTTAGTCTCTTTACCATAAGATGTAGATTGCCCTTCCTTTAAAGTAATACCTTCGGGAAGCCAGTATTTAGTTTCATTGCGTTTTTGAATTATACCTTTAGGTCGTGCCATATATTTAATATACTCTACCTCGCTAATTAATACAAATAAAAAAGGGAGCAAAGATTTCTCCTTGCTCCCCCTTTTAGATATTATTTTACAATAAAATCAACTATTTAGATTAGGCCGTGTTGAGGATATCTTCGATCAACACTTGGCGACCTGGAGCTTGACAGAACAAAGCTTGATCCGAGTAGGCACGCAACTCATAACCAGCACTGTTCTCCAATTCTCGAAAGAATTCCCCGTCACTTGCAGGACGTTTAAAAGTAACATCAGTAGATCCTACTTTTTGGAAATCTTCTAGGCAGAGGCAATAGGCATAACCTTCTTTAATATAGATAGAGGGTTCGATGGTGATCATCCCATTCTGTCCATAAAATTTAATTGCCTTAGATCCATTTTCCAATTGGGAAGAAGAATAACTGCCGTCGAATTTACGAAGTGCAGTTTGTTCTACTAATAGGTCAGCCCACGTTTTTGGATTAACCATAACGGAGACATCGCCATCAAGACCCTTAGCAACAGCTTTAGCTAGTGCACGTTCAATCTTACCGAGAGAAAGAGGACCACCGTCTGCGTCATAGACGTTACCTTTCCAGAGGGAGTAAGTAGCAGCAGAGATATTGAAAAGAGTACCAGTGTTAGTGATAATCTTATGAATTCCTGCGAACTCATTACCGTAGGCTCCTTTGTGCCAGATAACGTCCGTAGCAGCAGCACCGGCTGGCATTGCATTTACAGTGATGGTACGAGCATCCAAATCAACACTAGTAACAATACATTCGCCACGAGAAGTAGCTCCAGTAGAGTCGCGAAGTTCGATAGGCATGTTTTCTGCACCAGACCAGATACCAGGAGCCCATTCTGCCGTAGTAATCGTAATTACGTTAGCAGCAACAGAAGCTACCGCAGCATAACCAACTTGGCCATAGAGCAGTTCAATTTCTAGTTTCTTAGCAATCGAACGAAGCATATTAGCTACTAAAAACTTAGTAGCATCCATAAATGCTTTAGCTCCGCCTTGGGCAGCACGAGAAGCTGAAACATAACCAAGAACAGAACGCATAACGATGGGATTTCCACGTACTTGCGCGTCTTTAATATTTCCAGCTACTGGAGCGTTAAGAGCGAAAGCGTCGTCATCACTTGAGGCAAACGTAACACCATGTTCATGACCGAGAATAACTGGCTGGTGGTAGAGATTACCAGGAGCTTTGTCTTTTGACATGAATTTGATCATTTTGTATAGCTTGACACCATCGGGAATTAGATCCTTAAGCTTGTCGCTATACGTTTCTTTGAAAAGGGCATTCAATGAATCCCCAAATTTATTTGCAGTTGCCATATATTTTTCCTTTATTATTATTATTCAGAAACAACGAAATCCACTTCAACGACGAACTTAACAGTTGTAGTCGTGTCAGCAGAAAGGTCAGAGGCGCTATCAACTTCGAAAGCGATATTCCCACCAGCCGTAAGGCCAGCAGCATCACCAAGAATTTGAACCGTAGGAGCTAAAAGTCCTGCGGAGTTTTTCTCAGCTACTTGTACTTTTAGTACTTTACTGATAGAACCAAGTTCACTACCCTTAAGCATCACAGCAAAAATACCAGTTCCATCGTTTGGAGCTGTATAGTTGGTAAGTGCTGAGATGGCTTCAACGTCAGTGACAGCCGTTAGTTTGCCTTCAGAAGCGATTAGACACACACCCGGAAGATCAGATCCATGGACCTTACTTCCAGCTGTGGTATGTTTCTTAATAGAAAGTTCGAATACGAGTTTCTTATGTTTAAGTTGCTGATTCATTACGACAGCATTTTGTTCAAAAGCCATTATTGACTCCTTTATTATTAATGTTATTAGTTTATTTGCCTTTGATATCTAACACTAATAATTCTCGGATATGCTTTTGCAGTCCTTAAACTATTACGAAAGAGTCATATATAGACAAATTAGTTGTTAAATTAGCTCTGTATTATCGTAAAATATTATTGACTTTTAATTAGATCAACAATATCAGTTACTTAGATCCCAAGAAAATCTTTAATGCTCATTTTCTTTCCGTCTTGGTTTTTATCAACTTTAGGTTGATCTCCCGTAGCTTTTACACTACTAGCAGTATCAACCGCAGCCTTAGTTCTCTTCTTACGAACACGCGAGATGTTATCCTTGAACATCTCTTCAAATAGTTCATCGCTTGATGCAGAGAACATTTCTTTAATGTCCTGATGCATCTGTTTACGAAGAAGCGGTACTACATCTTGAGGAGAGAGATCGATGTCATTCTGTAACGCCAACATCATAATCTCAGCCATCTTTTTGACTGTGTAGGGAGTTTTAGGCAGATTACTACTGTCAAGAGCTTGAGTAATATCCCCATCTAGCTTTTGTTCAGCTTGGGTTTGAAGACGTTCGAATTCGTCTTTCTTTCTGTCTTCTTCTTCAGTTTGATATTTTTCTTTGAGTTCTTGTAATTCTTTTTGTAGACGTTCTTTTTCTAGCTCTTGAGGACTCTTTTGACTATTAGAAATCTCTTCCTCAATAATCTCTTGAGCTAGTTTTTTAATGTCTACTCCGATGTTTGGGTCAGAAAGAATTTTACGGGGATTACTACGGAGGGTTTCAATGAATTTTTCAGTGGCTTTACGAAGTTCGGTAGATTCCTGCATTCGTTTGCTAGAAGCACGAGACATTTGAAGATGTTTTTTAACTTCTTCATCGTTATCTAGGTCAAGTTCGAAAGATTCTTCCTTACCATCAATTTTTAACTGATACTTCTTTAGACGCTTCTCTTCAGTCTTAGTAAGCTTGGCTGGATCTTTAGCTTCTAATTTTTGTAGGTCTTTATTTTCTTCTGGAGTAACTTCCTCTTGTGTAGTATTCTCTACTTGAGAACTAGCTTCAAAGTTAGCGTCAGACGCAGAAATAGGCACACCATCATTTATATTACTATTTTCCATATTCATCCTTTAGGGTAGAAATAGTTTATTTTAAATCACTTAGGTATAAGTATACTTTTAAGCGTTAAATTAAACTGGGTATGCTAATATAATACAATTGTATGGCATACACATACAAAGGAAGCCATTGCAATATGCAGTAGGCTTATTTCTTTAAAAGAGCTTTTAACCTAGTAAATTGTTTATCTTCTCCGGCCCACTCTTCTAGTAAATGCCGACCATTTGGTCGATTACCTAAAATTTTAATAGCTTCTTGAATTCTTTTATTATCGGGAAAGCTGTTAGAATACATATCTACAGCCATATCATTTAGATATTTTTCAACATCGTCTTTACCTGAAAAGTCCAAATCAGGTAGTTTATTTTTTTCTAATCTAATACGAGCTTCTTCTGTAATTTCAGGAATACTTATAGGCTTAGGAGTAGTATTAGTACGTTCAGCTACTTCTTGTGCTCTTTTCATAAGCCTGTCAGTAACAATATTTCTATTTTGATGCTCAATTTCTGCTGGAGTAGCTTTAGAGCTAGAACTAAGTAAACCACCTTTAGGTAATTTTAGACTGCCAGTTTCATCTGCAATCAATCTAGCAGCTTGAGGTGCTAGAGATCGTCCAAGAGATGCGCCAGCTGAAGCTGCAATAAAATCTATTGGACTTGTCGTTTCCCGAATCTCGTCCCCTTCTGGGGCTTCTGTCCCAATGATTTTATTAAATCTTTCCGAGATAGGGATATCTTTCTCTTTTTGATTAATTAATAATTTATTAAGAAGTCCAAAAGCTGCCATGATTTAAGTTGTTAAAAATTTAACAATTTAAATTAAACTAGGTTATAAAATAAGACTATCAACTGAATTATATTTAATACAGCACTCACTAATAGCATTTTTTTATATTTTATGCTGTTAGGAATATATTTCTTCTTAGAAGGGGGTTGCCCGGGTTGATTATAAATAATTTTAGCCATATTAGTCTAGGATTGAATTAAAGCGTTCAACCTATCTATCCAAGCTGAATAGGTAGTTCCACCATAAGCTTTGAAAATAATGTCCACAACTCCAGCCGCAGTCGGCGTGAAACTCAGTGTAATAGTCTCATATGTGCCAGCCAAAGCCGCTGCGGTAGCCACGACATCAGCCGGAACGCCCGCTATTTGTCCACCTGGGCAAACCATCGATAGCGTGATTCCCGTATTGTCGCGTTTCACACGCGCCGAGACGGTAACGAGCAAGTTGGCTGCGCACTGAATTTTAACCCCCCCGCCAGAGGTCTGCTCCCCAAATTCAATGGGATAGGTAGAGTTTCTTAGTGCGTCGGTAACGCTTATTTTCCACGCTGGTCCAGACGTCTTTTCTCTATCTCCTCCGGTGTCGCTAAAGACTGTGCCGCCCGCAAAAAGAACGCGGTAATTTCCTGTACCATTCCAGTCTTGGCAAAATACGCGAGGATTGAAATAGAGGGTCCCCGTGCCGGGGGAAAAATCTAGCGCCTCAGAAGTAGTTGCGCGGATAAGGAAGTTTCGTCCTGCGTTGCCGTGTACCGCACTGACCTCGTTATCGCTCGTAGTGAGATCATAAACGCAGGAATTAGCATAAAAATAAAAGTCTAGCCCGGATACTCCATTTTTTCGGCACGTGACGGTCCTCAGTACGTTGTCGCCACCGATCACTAACACCCCGTAAAGCCCGTTGCCATGACACGTAAGATCGCCCCCTTTACTATTGTACGTGGTACTTACGCCGACTGTCCCATTGAGATGTGCGATTATATTTGTGAAAGTTGCCTTCCCAGAAATCCCGTCGCAATAAAGACCATACTCATTGTTCCCGTTCAATTCGCAATCGGCAATAGAGCTATTGCTTGATGTATTGAACCAAACTCCGAATCGTGTACGCGTAAAGTTCAGCTTAGAAATATTAACCCAATCAGCACCTGTTAGTTTTAAGCCAATATCGGTCGCTGCGTTCGCAGTGATCCAGCTATCGCTATTTTGAGTAACCATACTGTCGGCTGGGTCCCATCCTCCTGATATTGTAATTGGGCTAGCTTCCGTCCCGTCAGTAGCGAATGCTCCCCAAGAGGATGTAGTCGAAGACCCATTTTCGACTACGAGATGCGGAGTCCGTTTGTAGACGTCTGCAGTTTCAGTTGTCCCAAAATATCCGCGCAGACCAGCGTCGCCCACAGCTAAATTAATGCCTGCGCCTAAAATAACTGCAGTGTCGTTAATGGATTGGATCGGATACCAAGTCTCAACCGCGCCTCCGTTATTCTTTCCGACCATTGACATATGAGTGAGAGAGTCAGCACTCCCTACGGCCTTGCAGGCAATAATATTATCTAAAAGAAGGGTTGTAACAGCCGGATCAACAATGGCATAGACCGCCACAGATTGAATTGCAGCGCCAAGAGCCGACCCCTTGTCTATAGTGATCGCTTTCCATGTATTAGCTCGAAGGTTAACGTCTACTTGCAGAGTGTCTACTGGCGTGTCACCCGTAGTGTCCGAGCAAAGCTTTATTTGAAACCGGCCCGTTGCCATTGCCAGACTTGAACGCATCCAAAGGCTAACTTGCTGATAACCGCTGAAGTCCGTAGAGGAAATTGTTCGATAGGCGACTTTGCCAGTTGTGAATGCAGTGGCGATCGCGAGACTTGCGGCGTTAGTTCCAGCTTTTGCGGTCGTCGTCGTAGTCGCCGTGACGTTAACAGAGGCAGTCCACGCAACTTCGCAAGTGTCAATAATGGCAGTTACTGCGCTCGCGAGAGTTAGGGCATTAGATAGGTTTGTCCACGTCCCAGAGACAACTAAAGTCGGGTCAGGGTCTTTTGCGACTTTAATTAAGTCACCCGCGACTGCGGTGGTAACAGAAGTGATAGTCTTTTTTCGAAGCGCATAAGTGAGCCCACTGTTTGAGTCTAGGCCGTTTGTTGGATCTACAAAATGAGTCGCCATGATTAATTATCCTTTTGCGTAGGTGACAATTGGGCACCCAAAATATGTGAAATCCATTCGCTTCATGTCTAAGTTATCTGAAGCGGGGATAATACAGAAAGGTGCCCCAAAATAAGCGAAACTGAGCCTCATACAAGCCACGCGAGTTCCAGGAGCACCTAGTAAAAGAATCATTTTAAAACTCCAATGTGAAAGAAAGTCCCGAAGCGCCAGATGACGCCGAAACTACTAATGTAATAGTATCATCAACTGCCACTGCATTAAGAGCTGTAGCAGTGGACGTTGTTTTTATTGTTGTTGCTGAGATAGCACTGCATCCCGTAACACTTGTTCCGTTGATTTTAAGAGCAACAGTTGCGGTCCCCGCATCTAACTTAGTAATAATAACAGAAACGGTTTTAGTTAACTCAGCAGCAAGTTCCACCGTGTAGGTTCTATCTTCAACAAAACAAATAAAACCACTTAACGCCGGTTTGATTGAAGTTGTCCCCGCTGCCGTAAGTCTACCTTGAGCGTCTACCGTAAATGTAGCTACGTTTTTACCTGTACCATAAGCCGCAGGGGTAACTGCTGTATCTGCTAAAGTGAATGTCCTATTAGCTCCAATATCTCCACCACCAGTTAAACCAGTACCTGCGGTGAGAGTTACTGTTGTGTGATCAATATGCTTATTTGCTACATAGTTCTGAAGACTATTGTGATCAACTCCAGCCGGAAGTACAGTGGCAGTGATGGTATCAGATCCGTCGGTGTAGATTAGATCGACACTTGCTGTGTCCGTTAGAATAGCTCCAACGGCATCTTGAATTTGTTCATTAGTGACAGTTCCAATGGCAACCTCTGCTCCAGTGTCATCTTTGTAGTAGAGTTGTTTGTCACTAGTTTTAGCGTAGAGAGAGGTGTAGCCTGCAGGGGGGGTAGCGGGTACTGCATCATTTTTAATATTAATTTTTGCCATAGTTTATCCTAGTAGGATTAAATCGCCATTTAAAGTTAGGTCACCCTCTATAGTAGACAGATCAAAAAGCATATATAAGTGATCAGTAGGTACTATATAAGAAAACCCATCATCAGGAATTACCGTGTTCTGAAACAAGGGTGCAGCTACTGCAATAGCAAATACCGTATTCGGTACAGCGTTCTTATTTGCGTCGGGTTTAAGTGGACCTGGACCACTACCGCTACCAATCAGCGCCATAATTTATCCAATTTCTATCACCCACACGTAACTTGTTTTACCAGCCTCACACACACCCCAGATGTCTGTACTAGAGCCTGTGATGACATCAGCAGCAAATTCTTCTAACTGATATTTCGGATAACCTGCATCCTCATAAATACCACTGCCAGGGGAAGTTTCGGTGCCTGCTACAGAAACATTAGAATTTCCGAGGTATATAGGCTCAACGCCCCCTATTCGAATACTGAGGGTGTTGCGATCTGAATAGGGGTTTAGGGGCAGCTTTCTACGAACGTCGGTAACAGTAATCTTCCAGGACTTAATGCCTTGACTGAGCCCTACAGGACTCAAACTACCGGACACCACTCCACCTATGAGATTAACATCCAATCCAACTCCCGCACCTATAGTAGTTGCTGTTATTAGACTAGTGCCATTACCAATCCGAATGCTATCGTCAGCATGATCAATCACTACTTCTTGAGTAGCCGCTGATACAGTGATAGAAGCGTCAACTCGAATTCGATCATTAGCTTCATCATAAGATCTTTTTATGATTTGACCGGGATCAAGTAATGATGGGGATGGATTTTGAGCCAAAATATTCTCTCAATCTTACTGGATACTTTTATTTGCAAGCAGTTCAGGGTTTGGTTGGGGGATGTTAGGTAAATTTACACCTTGAGGAGGTATACCTGGACCATTAATTTGATCAGCCCCAGGAGGAATACTTAATCCCATTTGTCCTTGTTCTGGAGGAGCCAAAGGACCACCCGCAGGAGGAGGGCCTTGCATCGGCATTGGAGCTAATGAAGGTTGACCGAGAATTTGTAGCAATTGTGGATCACCATTTTTAAGTTGATCAATATGATCTTGAATATGTTGAGTAACTCGTAAAACCAATGCAGCATCTTTACGCAAATCAGGGTCAGCAAGAACGGCTTTATGCTCTTTAATGTGAGTGGTGTGCTCATCGATAATAGTTACAGGAGGAACTTCACCTTCTGTAAGTTTTTCATTCTCTTGGCGAATCAACATAAGTTCCGTTTGAGTGTCTTCAGTTAGAACATCAAGATTGCCAGTGTTAATTAGACTAATAAGCTGTGCTGGGTTTTTAATCACTTGATATTGCATCATCTGTTCAGCAAGCTGCAATCGTCCAGCTACTGTACGTGCCAAAGGATTTCCTACGTCAACATAGACACGGGAGATATTGGAAATATCATCGGAAGTAAACTCTTTCATAAAAGTTCTTCCAGTCTTACCTGCAATTGCTATCAGTCTAGGAGCTTCAGCATAATCTTGTAATATCTTAATGATTGAAGTTCCTACATCTTCAATTAGCTGAACATAGGATTGTTGTAATCCAGACATGAATTGTAAAGCCATGGATTGAACTAGAGCCAGAGCAGCACCGCTCTCTAGTCCCTTTTCCGGATTTCCTCTTGCAACACTATTAACTCCAGAGATCGTTTCAGCTGCCCTTTCAAGCATCTCTAGGAATTTAAAGATTTCAGCAGGAGTAGAGGTAAGATTTAACGCTTCGGGCTTACCCGCTTGCGCATTCCCCTCAATGATATTTAATCCACCTGACAACTGATTAACCGCGATGTCAGCTCCACGAGGAACATAGATGTTTTGAACACCGAATGCGTTTTGATTTGTAAGGATCGTAGAATAAAGAGTATTAATACCTTCTTGAATAGGTAGAATATCCATCATGGGAGTATAACCGTAAGGAGTTCCGAGAATGTCACTAGGTGCAATACGGAAAACAGGTAGTACTCTGTAGGGCATTCCTACATCTTGAAGAACAATTTCCTCAGCTAGGAATAAAATATATCTGCCTTGTTGTATACTATCTGTACGTTTGTGATAGAATTCATAAACAGGGACATCTGAAGTTTCTTGTTGAAGACTTGATACCCCAACGGCAAACTTTTCTAAGTCACTCTTAGTGGCAAGTCCTTTAATCTTCTCTTCAAACTCAGGGTACTTAGCAGCTAGGTCATATTTATTTTTATAGGAGCGTACAAGTACCCAATCATGATTGTGATCTTCTTTAGTGCCATCAAAGATGACATCTAGAGGACTTAAATTAGAGAATTCAACATCCCCTTCATAAATAGGAGTGTTGGTTTCTTCAATAACGTCGTAGATCTCACCCGCAGTAGCGTTCCACTCCATCTTAATGAAACCGGCTCCCATAACTACAGCATATTCCACCGCAGTTTTGAGGTATTTCTCTAAACGCTTCTCTCGCATGTAGTAGTCTAAGATACCATTTGCTAATTTAGCTTGAACTAGGGATTTATAGTCTGTATTAACAGCCCTAGCATCCATGGTTGGACGATTACTCGTTGTCATTACTATGATATGCTGAGCAATATTTCTGAAATGATTAATAGGAAGCTGAACAAGTTCACCCTGTTCACCCGCAAATGAGATTTGATGGCCACTACCTGCATTACTATAGAAAGTACCGTGGTAGGCTTGGCAAAGAGTCTTCAGTTTATCTTGTAAACCACTGGATTGAATGTCGTTAGTCCAGTGATCAGCCTTGCTTAGTAAGGTAGTCACTGTCTCTTTAGCAGCTCGTTTGGCAAAGTATTCATTATTAGACATTGCAATCCTCTTAAAGTAGTTGTTAACTACTCTTTATATTCATCATTTTTTTAATATTTTCATTGACGATAGTTTTATTCTTATAAGTAAAGCTATCTTGACCGCTAGGTCCATCCCATCCAGCAGGGTAGGGATTTTTATTCCATTGGATGTTACGTACTAAATATATAATACTATCAACAAAATCGTAGTGACCGTTGTCTGGACTTCTATCAAAAGACTTCCTAGATTTATTCCAGGTAGCATCCCTTAAATGTCTAATAAGATTGACACATTTAGGCTTAATGATGATTTTTTCATCAGCTAATAACATGCGTAGGTTATTAAGTGCTGCGTCTTTGTCATCTTTTCTAGTAGGGAGAAAGCTTAAACCATGAAGTTGATATAAATCGTTAATAACAATTAAGTTATTATCGCTGATTCTTAAATAGGGCTCTTTGATTTCTTTAGTGAAACTATCAGCAAACACGGTAGCTTCTTTAGAACGAATGTTATCAGCCAGAGCTTGTGTGGTGAATTTCTGTCCGTTAATAGAAAATTCATCCTCTATAATAAGTTTACTGGACTTAAAGTCATAGTAGGCAAATAGCACAGCGGTTAAGTCTTTTAAGCCAATGTCCATAGACACATAACCATCATAGTGAGCTGGTATAGGCCATTCCTTAACTATCTTTGCTTGAAGTTCTTCATTAAATTCAGGAACTACGGCACTGGATTCATCAGTGAGAATTTGAGCTAAATACTCTCTTTTAAAAGTAACACTTTCATAACCCCCCACCGCTACAGCTAGATCATCAATATCTGATTTAGTTAAACGTGGATTATCAAAAATAGTTTTACGAATTAATGTACCTGCGTATTCAGCTTGTCTTACGAACTTAACAAATTCATGACTGGGTGATTTTGGGGGAGTGGAGGCTAAGATGATTTTACCTTTAGTAGTAGTAGTGGTGGGGATGAGAATACTATTAATGATGTAATCAATGTCCGAACAAAAACCAGCTTCATCCACAATACAAAGATCCGCACTGCCACCGCGAATAGACTCAGCTCTACCGTTGTCACTCCCAGCTAGCATGATCACACTATTAGTACCTGGAAAATGCCATAACCCAGCAGAGGATTTCTCAACTGGACGAAGTTCTTCAGGGGCTTCCGTACATATTTCTCGGAATAAAGGTCTATAGATTGTTTTAGCGTCTTTTTGTGCTGGAGTGACAATTTTAACTATGGCGTTCTTCTTACTTAGACAAGTTTCAATAGCGAGTACACACATCGCCCAAGACTTTCCAAGACGCCGAGAACTTGCAACTACAACTATTTTATCTTTAGTAGTCTTTAAAGTGTTATATATCTGTAGTTGATTACTGTCTAAAAGATAGGATAAATTTCCCTTGTACCATAAGATGGAAATTGCTTCTTCTCTTGAAATATTCGATAAAACATTATCGTATTTCTTTTCTGTAGTCATTCAATCTTCTTTGGTTCAGAGGCTATCTTTACTAACTCAGCATCACTATACTTCTGTTTAAGCTTCTTCTCCGCTACTATAGTGGTGGCTTCACCTGTTAGTAACTTCTTATTCTTAATTAAAATATCTAATAGCTTGGCATCTTCCAAAGTCATCTCTAGTTGTAAAGCACGTCTACTCAAAATTTCTATCTGAGCTTCAACTACACAAAGCTCTGGACTTTTAATAACGCTTTCAACATTGCTATCTTGAACTATGGATACAGTAGTAGTTAAAAGCTGTTTTAGATGCTCTACCTCAGCTTGAAGTTCGGTAATCTTTTGTGCAGCAGCTACTAGTGCCCTATATTGATCATCTGAATACTTCTGCAACTCAGCTTTAGTTTTCTCTTTAAACTTAATAGCTAGATCAACGATATTCTCACTCATATGTTATTTATTAAGTCTAAATTGACTACCAATTTTCATGGCATTAACACTAGACTTAGTATCCTTAACTTGTTCTTCCAACTCCAATAACCTATTCTTAATATCTTTATTAGCTTCAGGTTCTCGTTTACTCTCTAGTAGGAGATGAAAAGAAAACAAAGCTATTAATCCAATAATGATAATAGCATCTGAAAGACTACTACCAAGAATGGCAGTCTTAAGCAGAATGCTAGACAATAACACCAACGGAATGTGACGATTTAACATTTATCCTCCTGATTTTTAAGATAGGCAGTGAGCGTAAGCAGCTATAATTAATTCTCTTAAAAAGAGTGTCTGTATTGTGTTCCTTCTATCCTGCTACTAGTTGTTAATTATCATCCTCAATGTCAAGATATTATTTAATAACCTAGGATTGACATCTCCCACCCCCTATTGTATACTAGTAGTAGGAGTTGGATAGGCTATCTCCTAAAAATAGCCTAAAAGTGAGGGAATGCTCTCATCGAAAGAATGCTAGTAATAACAGATAAATACTAGCACATGGAACGTTAATAGGAAGAGATGCTGAACTAGCTTTGGGAATACCGTATACCACCGCAAGCCGCCTAGAGATGGTCTAAACATATTGTTTGAAATGATGTACATACCCGAAAGGGCCTAGGAAATAGATAAGAGTAGCACCTACTCAGACTGAAGGTGCGAAGTACAGAAATAAAACAGGTGACGGGACAATAAATCCGGGGGAATTATCCTCCTAGGAGGGATACGGGTGTATCCAGAAGGACTAGTATGTTGCTATTTATTCTATTTGCATTGAACCTGTCGGTAGCGGCGGAACCTATTCGAGTTGCTGTTGTGGATAGTGGCTTAAATATTAACGACCCTAGATTTAAATTCCATCTATGTTCTAGTGGTCACTATGATGCGACTGGGGAAGGACTAACTGACAGTGTGGGGCATGGTACGAGTGTTGTCAGCTTAATCATCCAATACGCTAGGGACGCAAACTACTGCCTCCAGATCGTCAAAGCCTTTTCTAGTGAGAGTGAGGTGGTTAGTTACACAAATGCTCTCAGAAAGGCTACAAATGTCTCTATTGTGAATATATCAATGAGTGGCAGGAGCTATCTCCCAAAAGAAGATGGTGTTATTAAGTATCATCCAGAAATTACCTATGTAGTAGCTGCAGGTAATGATGGAGTGGATTTAGACAATTGGAAACGTTATCCTGCCTCTCTTAACCGTCCCAACATGCTTGTAGTGGGTAGTGTGAACAGCCGTTTTAAATTATCTATTTTTAGTAATTATGGTACAATCGTAGAAAGTTACGAAATGGGAGAGAACGTCCCTGTAGCTCTTCCCTGGGGGAATGGCACGCTAAGTGGCACCTCCATGAGCACGGCGATCAAAACTGGAAAACTAATTTATGAAACTTATTTTAAGACTAATTGAAACACTACTAATCTGTTTGGTTGCTACTGCAGTATTGTTTTTAGCAGCTTCGCTTGGTAATGCTGAGGACTTTAAATTTGTAGAGGTGCAGGAGGTGACCGTTAATTATAAGAGTTACTTTCCCAATGGATATGAACCTTTGATTTCAGATAATGGGCTACCGGATAGACAACTAGATAAAGAACTCACTCTTAGAGTGAACACAAACTTCCTAAAGTATCTTTATTGGAATAACTATGTTCATTCGTGGACAGATAAGACCAGCACTGGAGGTGGCCAGTTTAGACTAGTGGGTTACCAATTTGATTTGGGAATTCAAATCACTAGCTTTGTATCTCTTGAATATGCCCACCATAGTCAGCACTTGTTGGATCACCAACTACCAAATCGTTTTCCAGTGAACGATAGTATTAGTCTTAATTTGTTTTTATTTAGCATTCATCCAAAGAAAGGTCTATTAGGATTTTAACATGGCAGCTTCCTTCAATAAACGAGATGGGTTTACTTATATTGCGCACAAAGACACCGTGGATAAACTCGCTTCTACCTATTTAGAGATGCTGTTTGACGCCTATGCCGAAGAGGATAGTAGGGAGATTGAGCAAAGAATTACTGCTGAAAAAACCAGCAGTAGATATTTTATTATTAAAACTATTTTATTCCCCCTAGAGCTGGCACTCCTCCTACTACTATTGGGCTTTACTCCTAGTAAAATTAGATATGCATCTCAAAAGCTCTACTGGGGATATATAACAAAAAAACTAACTTTTGATCAAGTTAAACAAGAATTAAACAATTTGGGAAGTGTATGAAAAAAATTGAATATATCCACCAAAATCCTGAGTCAAAAGATTATGAACGAGCAACCCTTGCGATAGAACTTCCCAATAAACAAAAGCTATTAAATATTTTTAGTAATTCAAATGAGATAACCTTAAACATTGGCGCATCTTTTGTTCATCCTAAAGATAGATATGTTAAGTCTATTGGAAGGGAACAGTCTAATAAGACTATAGGTAATACAATTTGTACTATTGCAGCTATTAAGTTTCAACCCGCAGATAGGTGGGTATTTCACTTTACTTGTATTGTACCAAATACTCGACCTTACGCACCCCCCTACACCAGTGTTGAATTTGCATTATCTGTCGTAAAAGACTCAGACAGAGTTAGGTTGGAATATGGCATCGTCAAGTAGACCTTTAAATTTAGGATGGGGATCTCCCAAATTTCTCTATCCCTACTGGGCACAGAATAAAGTAGCCTTAAATTCCATCGCAACTCCAGAGGATTATATCCATGGAGGCAAAGAGGCACTAAAGAATATTATTAAAAAGCTACACTCCACCTATCACCATATGGATATGGCTGATTATGAAGTTGTAGTTACTAATGGAGCTACCCAGGCACTTGTAGCACTGTTGCATTCTCTCAAGAAACCTGTTTGGGCAAGGGCTCCCCATTTCTCTAGATTCCCAACTATAGCCTCTATTGCTGGAGTAGAATGGAAGAAGGATAGGGAGAAGGGTATACAAATTGTCACCCATCCGAATAATCCAGACGGTGGATATATCAGATGTAGTAAATTTAATACTAACCTTTATGACTTTAGCTATTCTTGGTATCATTACGACCCTTTGGGGTTTAATGCGGATATGTGCTCAATGGACTATGGTGTATTTTCCTTTAGTAAAGCCTTTGGGTTTCCTTCTGCCCGTATTGGATGGGCATTAGTTAAAGACAAGACCTTAGCGAAAACGTTAGAGGACTACGTAGAATACTCCACTGCAGGGGTGTCAAACGAATCGCAGAATCTAGCAATTAACGTAATAACAAATCAAATGCAAAAACAATTTAAAGATACTATATTCAACTACGGTGACCTGGAGTTATGTAATAGATGGAATCGTATTCTTACTGTGCTTCCTCCCGATCTAACCGATCAAAATGACGCTACCGGCATGTTTCTATTTGTGAAGGATAGGAGGTATTTTGAAGATAGGGGTATTATTGGAATAGGAGGTGAACATTTTGGTGTTCCCTCTAATTACTATAGAATTAACATTGGATGTAGTAGAGAGGACTTTGATGAACTTATTAGGAGAATTTCTCAAAATTATCTTCAAGTTAATAGCGAAGAATTATAGAAATTATAGAACATTTTTAGGTGTATTATTTATAATTCTGGTGCCGGGTAGTTTTACTATATTTTTTATCGTTTATATATTAAAATGTATTAAACGGAGAATCAAGTGATTTGCATTAAATGTGGTACAGATTTGAGGTTGTATGATTGAAGGAAGTGTAGTTGTTACTCCTAGTGGTAAAGTGGGAACGATTATCAGTGAGAATGGAGGAACTATTATGGTATTACTATCTGATGGTTTCATCTGGCAAGGAAGTAAGCATGAAGTATATAAAGAACAAGATCCAGTAAGCGAGGACCAGGAAGGTACCTCGCAATGACCACGGAGGGTCCGCTTTTTGTTTCCCTGTTTGGAGTAGCACTTACTTACAACTGTAAACGAGACTTTTATCTAGAGTTAATAGAGTTAACTAAAGGAGTCCATAGACTTAGAGTTAATCTAGAGTTTAAGATAAACGGGATTATATACAATACAGATAAGAATCTTTATGTTTGGTTATTAACTTGAGATATTATTTAAAATTTCTGGATGATAGTATGCTTCATACCACCTCCATCTCCTCGGGGAACCCTAGTATTTTGGGGGTGTTTGAAGAATCGGAAGTATATGATGATCCTGAATTTATTGAGATACTGGATATTTACATGACGAAATCTTCATATACTGTATGGTTTTATGTATATAGCGCGGAAGATGTTAACTTTATAAGAGAGCATAGCCATTATCACCACCTCTCGCTAAAGGGTTGCATTAATACTTTAGCTAAGACTGACTCAGCTCAATCCCCCACTCTTTATTATTATAAAGACGGGAATACCACTGAACTTGGTAGGGTAGGAGTCATTCACCAATGGCTGTGTGGGTAACCCTACAGTACTAGCAGAGAGTTGAGCAGAAGGGCTGTAAGGCCCCTCTGAGGGGAGATTAGAGGATAGGATGCAGGTAACAAGATGGGTTATTGTGGTGTTTAACGACGAATTGGCTGAGGAGGACTTCTGTAATGAGGTTGAGAGTAGAACTGGAGTGAGGATGCTCCCGGGTATTCGTATACAAAATGAGGGACTTCTCCCTACAGATAGAGTAATACTCAATCCAAGATGGGAGATTCTTTATAATTTTATTCCTAAAGATCAATTGAGATGTTATAAACTTTATAGGTGGCTATGTGACCTATTCTAAATGCCATGGTAGTATTATCGTAAATAGCAACTCTTGCCCCTTTTGTATTTATATAGGATCTAGTGATAAATATATTAATACAAAGTTATTACGTTGGTTGCTATTGGAGTAATATGTATTACGCTGGATTGAAAGATGAAACTAAAGAAGACGCAATAGTGATTGGGAGTTATTAGCTTCTAATATAGTTATAAAAAAATATATGGCGTGGTTATTAAGTTCTAAAATTACCTAAGGATGGCTCTGAGGGTAAAAACCGATATATCGCGTGCGGTGGCCCTACCCCCCCCTCCTGACATAGATCATGCTAGGCATGGATCTTGCTAGGCTCCCTTGGCACACATCTTGCTAAGGCCTGGATCTTGCATAGCACACATTTCCACTAGGCATAGATATTGCTAGGGATCTTCTAGCACACAACTTGCTAAGGCATATATCCTGCATAGGGCATCTTCAGGTAGATGGCATGCATCTTGCTATTAGCCTATCATTATATACAGTTATTTGATGCGAGGTTTGCTTGTTTAATAAATCTTATTTGACACACTTGTAACCGGGATACGAGTTTGCTAATCTGTATTTAAGAGAACGTAAACCTAGGAGATTTTATGACGACGTGGATTGGATCTTATACAGCGAATCACGGAACGAAACGAATCTACATGCAGGTCGCGTCATGGGAGTGTGGTGCCAGGATGCCAGACGAAGCCCGACAGTTACTGAAACAGGTTGGCGAAGAGGGGGTTTTGCTGGTAGATAGGGAGTGCGTACGTGGCTTATTAACGATTATCGCTGCAGCTGAGTATCCCGACTATGCCGTCATGCTGCCTGGAAAACCCAGGGAGAGTTAATAAATCTTATTTGACACACTTGTTATTAGGATATGAGTTTGATAGTCTTTAGTTACAGAGAGTAGAACAGCTGCTAATAGCGTAATAACTAGGAGAGATTTATGGACAACGTATTAGTCTAATAACTGGGAGATTTATGGATAATCTAATTATTTTAGTGCAAGTGTTAACCTTATTAGCTGTTTGGTCTAATAACTTTTGAGTGAGTATTTACCCTCTCCTATCTAATAACTCTTGCATTCCACACAACTTCCAGAACTTTAGTGAATTGTTTCAAACTCTTGCCGCTTCCCGCTTCGCTCGACAATTAATTTGTGTGCATAGCTAATAACTAAAAGGACATCACAACCTAATAATTAATTATAAGGGACGACAAAAGGCGCAGAAATACTCTACTTGTAATACAAGCATGTATTCCTGAAGGGATATTTTGACTTTCCCCCTTCAAGTGTGGCCGTTTTCTGGCCTCTATTCGCTCCCGTAGAGTAGTTACTGAACTAACTCTACAGTCAATCTCTAATTAGCGTTCCGCTGGCTGCTTCATTCGTCGCATATCCAGTAACCTTGCCCTTTCGGGCCGATCGGTCCTTGTCCAGTTATTTCGCAGTATTCGTGCTGGTTTTTTAACGGTCTAATTAGAGTTCGCTCAGTCACTAGTAGTTGTTAAATTTAACAATTGTTTTCTTGATCGAATTTAGCCTTCGTAATAATCTGTTATTAGATAGTAAATCAAAAACAAGGAGAGAGAAAATGAAACTGATATTTCAGGATGTTCCCACGAATTCAATTGCACCCCTATTCTGTCAATACGAGGGGCAATGCTCGCCCCAGCGGGCGCATCTGAATCTAGACTCTGAGGGTAGTGTGACCGTAGATTACGACGCTGAGATCGGTAACGGGGTGTCTGCAGCGGTATGGCACAATCGAGTACTACGCTACTCAATTCCCGCTGATCTCTCAACGTGTGGAATCTCTCGACTGTTTGCTGATACTACAATCAACGCACTGTTATCGCGAGTGCTCGATGGGTTTACGATTGAGTTTGACGGTGACGACGATCGTGCGAAAATCTGGGATGTGTCGGACTGGTTCGGAGATTTTCATCCCAGCGAATCTAGCGAAATGATCGCCGGACTATCTATTAACGATGCAGTTAAAAAATTAATTAAAATCGCTAGTTACGATAACGTTCTTTTGACAGGCGATATTGAGAGATTCATCGTTGAGCGTGCTGAGTAAATTGACTACAAACCAAAAACAGAAAAGGGAAAAATATGAGTAAATACGTAATTGTTCGGACAACGTCGGCAGGTGTGTTTGCAGGGTTTCTTAAATCGAGGAATGGCCAGGAGGTAGTGCTCACTCAGGTGCGTCGGATTTGGTATTGGAAAGGCGCGGCCTCACTCTCTCAATTATCGGTAGACGGCGTAGCTGCTCCTAACGAATGCAAATTCCCAGTCGAGATATCAGAAGTTATCCTAACTCAAGCGATTGAAATTTTACCTGTAACAGAAAAAGCAAGGAAATCAATCGCATCGGTGCCCGTATGGAAAGTGTAAACAAGGGTGACGGATTCGGATTTGGCTACAGTTCCGGAGGCGGCGACGGCGACGGCGACGGTTATGGCTCCGGAGCGGGCTACTGCGATGGCTCCGGCGACGGCGACGGCTCCGGCTCCGGATTCGGCTACGGCTCAGGCAATGGCGACGTTAATGGGTGAGAGGGAACGCACGGAAGGCTCCGGCGCAGGATTCGGAGGCGGCTCAGGCTCCGGCAA
>Ga0163152_10000516_pt1 | contig 67308 bp, 54 predicted proteins | sample OliLakLV19MP8IB2_FD_148635 | JGI IMG/M metagenome (GOLD analysis project Ga0163152, IMG submission 148635) | Freshwater microbial mat bacterial communities from Lake Vanda, McMurdo Dry Valleys, Antarctica - Oligotrophic Lake LV.19.MP8.IB-2 | ecosystem: Environmental > Aquatic > Freshwater >... | reverse complement strand
CCCCCGACCCGGACCGCCGGCCCGGCCCTTGCATCGGCCGTGGGTCATGCGCGTCGAGCCCGCCCCCCACGTCTTTCGCTGTAGCGACCGCCGCCAGCGTCAGACCGTCCTTGCCTCCCTGGTCGACCGACGCAGCCCCTCGCCGGACCGCCGCGCCCGGCACGAGCGCCAGCCCTGGCTGTCGGCGGTCTTCGGCGTCCACTTGCTGGGCCAGCCTGCCCGCACCGGCGTCTCGCCCCGCCTGGCCGCGCGAGCCTACGCCCAGCCGGAATCGCGCACGCCCCTGCGTCCCCGCTACGTCCGGACGGCCTGATTCTTCTCCCTTGCGTCCACCGGCCCCTTGCCTCCACCGGCCCAAGTCCTCCACCGGCAAAGCCGGACGAGCTGGACGCTGCGCCTCATCCTGAGCCGGGCCGAAGGCCCGTGTCGAAGGACGAGCGAGACGGAGGGGGGAAGGCATTGAGAGAAGTCATTCCCGGGCAAGCGAAGCGCGACCCGGGAATCTTCCTTTCCTTGGTCCCCCTGCCGCTTCGCCGCCTCGCGGCTTGGCGCCTCCCCCAGTCTGCGACTCAGGGAGGCAAAAACCACCGGCGCCTTGCCTCCACCGGCGAAGCAGGGAGAGGTGGATCGCTACGCCTCATCCTGAGCCGGGCCGAAGGCTCGTGTCGAAGGACGAGCGAGACTGAGGGGTCAAGGCCTTGAGAGTAGTCATTCCCGGGCAAGCGAAGCGCGACCCGGGAATCTTCCTTTCCTTGGTCCCCCTCCGCTTCGCGGCTTGGCGCCTCCCCCAGTCTGCGACTCAGGGAGGCAAAAACCACCGGCGCCCGGACACAGGCGGTCCTACCCGGCATCCCTATTTCAGCTTGTCGATCTTCACGATCACCAGCTCAAGCAGGCGCTCCAGCCGGTCCATGCGCTCATGGATTCCTGCGATCACGTCGCGCGTCACCACGAAGTCTGGCTGGCCCGCCGCGCCGTTCACCGCTCCTCGCGGCGAATCCGTCCAGGCATCCCCGGCGTCGGCGGCGCCGGACCGGCTCGCCACCTCGCCTGGATCGGCTGACAGCACCCGGGCGAAGGCCTGAACCTCCGCCCGCTCCAGCTCGCGCTGGTCGCGGAACACCAGCTCGATCTCGTCGATCGTCATGCCTGCCGCCTGCGCCAGCGCCGAGCGCGTGAGGCCCGAGGCCTTCAGCCGGTCGTCAAACCAGTCCTGGTCGAAGAAAATGCCCATGCCGGCACCTCAGCACGCGAATCGCCCTTTGGCCAAGCCCGCGTCCTGAGCGAAGCCGATCAGCGGAGAGCGGAGCTGTTCCGACCGCCGCCCTTAACGACCCATGCCCGCGCCGACGCCGCCATCGCCCACCGTGAAGTCGCGCCGCGCCGAGATGATTGTGACGACGACGCCCGCCAGCACGTCCAGCAGGCACATGAACGTCAGGATGAAGAACACTGAGGTCGAGAAATTCTTCAGCAGCAGGAACTCGATCAGGCAGAGGATGAACACCATCATCGACACCGCATGATTGGCGATCGTCGAGGCCCCGGTCGAGGTGGATTTCAGGATTTCGACGAAGAAGAACACCATCGAGAAGATGATCAGCAGGTCTCCCGACGAGATCGCCCAGGCCGCGCCCGGCGCCACCATTCCGACCGTCATCAGCGGCCGCGCGATGTTCTCGGTCATGCTGAGCGTGCCGTCCGGGCCGCCGCCAAAGCCGAACGCCATCAGGTTGTAGATGATCACGGGCACGAACAGCAGCGGGAAGATTCCGAAGATCGCGCGCATGATGGTCCCCTTTGTCGGCCCGCGGTCCGCCGCGTCTTTTTCTGGTCGCGGCGGCCCTAGCCTTGCCCCGCAGAGTTACCGAAGATTCCGGGCGAATGAAAGCCCCGGGAAGCCCGCTAGACCTCGTCCACCCCGCCGGGCGAGCGCCGGCGGCCCCGCAGCCACATCACGCCGCGCAGGTCGGAGGCAGCGTCCGCCAGCCGGCCGAAATTGGTGTAGTTCGACCGCCCGTGCATGCGCGGGCGGTGATTGACCGGCCGCGTCTCGACCTCGAACCCTTCGGAGATCATGAGGGCCGGCAGATAGCGGTGCATGTGGTCGAAATAGGGGATCTGCAGGAACGCCTCGCGCCGGAAGGCCCGCGCCCCGCACCCGCTGTCGACATTGCCGTCCTTGAGGAGACCCTTGCGCACCGAATTGGCCAGTCGCGAGCCGAACCGCTTCCACGAACTGTCCCGGCGCTTCTCCCGCCGGCCCTGCACCAGCGCCAGCCCGGACGGGGCGTCCGCCCGCGTCAGCTGCGCCGCCAGCCCGCGCAGGTCCTCCGGATCGTTCTGCCCGTCTCCGTCCAGCGTCACCACCACGGCGGCCCGCGCCGCCAGCACGCCCGAGCGCACCGCCCGGCTCTGTCCGGCGTTTCTGCGGTGGGCGATTACCCGCAGCGACGGCATCGCATCCTTGAGGCCCGACAGCCGCTCGCGCGTGTCGTCGATCGAGGCGTCATCGACGAAGATCATCTCATAGGCCCGTCCGTCGAGTCGCGCGGCGATCTCGCGCGCCAGCGCCTCGACATTGCCGGCCTCGTTGTGGACCGGCACGACCACGCTGATCTCGGGGCGACCCAGCGCCGCGCGACCGCCCGTCGGTCCTTCGGGAACGGGCGCCGGTCTCGTCAGGGTCTCCGCAGCCTTCATGTCCGTCACCGCTGGCGTCCTGATGTTTGAAGTGCGCAATGCGCGCCTAGCCTGACCCTCTCTATAACCGCGCCTGCCTTGGGTTGCGAGGCGTCAAATCCACTGTGCAACGAGCGAGGCGCCTATCCTCCCTAAAGGGGGGCCAGAAAACAGGAAAGCCGCGCAGCGGCGAGGGGGGTAAACTGCCCTCAACCCCGCAGGCCAAGGCGCCTGTCGCTCCGAAAGGCAGGGCTATCGCCTATCGGCACAGAGCATTCAGTAAAGTCATTCTCGGGCAAGCGAAGCGCGACCCGGGAATCTTCCTTGCCTGCCACAACTCTGTTCCATTCGAAGCGCGATGCGCAGCATCGACGGGAAGGGGGCCATCGGCAGACCTGGCGCGCAGCGTAGGGAGAGGCGCCGGTCCCCTTCCCGCACAAACTCCGCGACGATCCGTCTCCGGGCGGGTATGGTCCGCGCCAACCGGAAGAGATAACCACACTCCAGCAGCGGCGGCGGGCTGCCGGCGGCGACGGGACAGAGCGCGCGTGATGGCCTCTTTCGACAACTTCATCCTCACCCGCTGGGCCTATGCCGCGCTGGCGCTATTCGTCCTTGTCGCGGCCCTGCCCGGGCTGATCTGGATGCCGGCCCTCGACCGCGACGAATCGCGCTTCTCCCAGGCCAGCTCGCAGATGCTGGAGACCGGCGATTATGTCGTGATCCGCTACCATGACGGGTTGCGCAACAAGAAGCCGGTCGGCATCCACTGGATGCAGACCGCCATCGTCTCGGCGACGTCCGGCGCCGAGGCGCGCGACATCTTCGCCTTCCGCATTCCCTCCCTGCTGGGCGCCATGCTGGCGGCGATGGCGACGTTCTGGGGCGGCACGGCGCTCTTCAGCCGACGGGCCGCCTTCATCGGCGCGGCCCTCCTCGGCTCCTGCCTCCTCCTCACCTCCGAGGCGCACATCGCCAAGACCGATGCGGCGCTCTGCGGCGTGATGGCGCTGATGATGGCGGCGCTCGCCCACATGCGAATCGGCGAGGGACGCTATACCGGCCTGATCTTCTGGGTCTGCATGGCGGTCGGCGTTCTTCTGAAGGGCGTCATCTCGCCGATGATCGGCGGCCTCTGCATTCTCGCCCTGTTCGCCTGGGAACGCAGGATCGAGTGGGCCCGTCCGCTGTTGTGGTGGCCGGGGCTCAGCCTCTTTGCGATCCTCACCCTCCCCTGGTTCATCGCCGTGCAGGTCGCGACCGGGGGCGCCTTCCTGTGGGAGGCCGCCGCCGTCGATCTCGGTCAGAAGATCGTGCGCGCCGCCGAGGGTCACAAGGGACCGCCGGGCATGCACCTCGCCTCCCTGCCCCTGCTGTTCTGGCCCGGCACGCTGCTGCTCGCGCCAGGTCTGTGGATGGCGATCCAGACCCTCGCCAACCAGCGCATGCACGCCCGCGCCGCGCCGTCGCCGGGACCGCGCATGAGCTCGCTGGGCGCTGCGGCCTCTCCCTCTCCCGCTCCCTCCTCGTCCGTGACCGACGCCTGGTCCGCTGGCGAAGCGGGCGCCTGGCGTTTCCTCGCCTGCTGGGCGGTGCCGGCCTGGATCATTTTCGAGATCGCGCCCACCAAGCTCGTCCACTACACCCTGCCCATCTACCCGGCCTTCGCCCTGATGGCCGGCGCCGCCGCCGACCGCTGGTTCGAATCCGGTGTCTGGACCCGCGACCGCTGGGTCTCGCTCGCCCTTTTCGTTGGCGTCAGCGTGATTCTGGCGGGGCTTGCGACACCCTGGGCGCTGGCCGCCCTGCGCATCGACGCCGCCCGGGAATTCGGACCCGAACTCGCCGACCGCGTCAATTTCCTCTGGCGCGAGGCCTGGCGCGCCACCGGCATCGGTTTCTGGCCGTCCATCCTGATCGTGCTCACCTCCGCCGCGACGGTCTACGCCTTTGTGCGCAAGCTCGCTTTGCCCATGCTGGCCGGCATCCTCGCCTGCTCCTTGGTCGGCGGGATCAGCTACCGCGCCGCCGTGCTGCCCAACCAGACCTGGATGCTTCCGACCGTCGCCGCGATCGACGCACTGACCGAGCTGTGCGCGCTGCCGGAAGACACCGCCCTCTGGAAAGCCTCCGGCTGCACCGGCGCCGCCCCGAAGGAGATCCACGCCATCTCCTATGCCGAGCCCAGCCTCGTCTTCGAGCTCGGGGGCAAGATCACCCTGCCGCCCGAATCCGTCCCCGTCATTCCTACGGTCGCCGAGGACAACCGCCCCGCCTGGCTGATCAACGCCAACGAACCCGAGGGCCGCGAGGCGCTGGACGCCCTCACCCGCGCGGCGGCGTCCGTCGATCGCTGCATCCGCTTTTCGCGGCGCTACGCCCTCAACTATTCCAATGGCGACCCGTCCATCCTCGTCGCCGCCGTCGTCGAGCCGGACGGTTGCGTCACCGAACTCACGCCCGAGGAACTTCGCCCCGCCCCGGAAGACGTCCCCGAACTCGTCGACTGAAACCCGGCGACTGAAACCCGGCGCCCTCTTCCCCTGCGAAGCGGGGGAAGTTCCCCGAAGGGGGGATGGGGGCGGGCCACAGGCCCCCTGCCCTACCTCCGCCTCGCCGACGCATTTCAGCGTGTCGCCAGGACTTCGAGAAAACTGCGCGGCGTGACGATCGCGGTCGCCCCATAGGCGCCAAGCACCAGCAAATCCTTGTCGCGACTCACCAGATAGTCGGCGGCGGCGGTGGCTGCGCAGGCGATGATCATGTCGTCTTCGGGATCGCGTACAATCCCGGAGAGGGGCTGGGGATCGCGCACGGTCATACCGGCGAGCGAAAGCAGATGCTGAACATAATCGCCCACCGCTTCGTCGGTATAGAGGTAGCTCCTGCGGATTTTTCTCTTGGTGAGGAGCTTGCGCGATGTCTCGCTCAGGCTGTCGAATGAGAGGATCAGGCGGTAGTCGGACAGAGCGTGATCAAGGGCTTTAGCCGCCACGCCGCCCGGCGTCAGAAAGGCGCTCGCCAGCACGGTCGTGTCGAGCACTGCCGAGCACTTCTGGTCCATCTGCTTCACACACGGTCGTCAAGCGTCTCGGCGATGAAGTCTTCCTGTTCCTCCGGCGAGAGACTCTCCATCGCCTTGGCGGGACGGACGCGCGCTTGCAGCACATGGATGCTCTCAAGCGCCGCTGCCCGGCGCCGCTCCGCCGAAAGCGGCTTCAGAAGGATCCCGCCCTCAACCTGTTCGGCATCGACATACCCGCCCTCCTCGACGCGCAATACGGCCGCGAGGTCGTTCGGCAGCGTGATGGAGACGCCGCCGGTTTTCTCTACCTTGATGTGGGACATGATCTTTCTCCGCCTTTCCCTCTAGCGGATCACGTCGCGGCCCGCGAGCCTTTTCCCTACCCACGCCTCGCCCACGCACGCGCCAGCAGCGCCGCCGTCATCACCGGCGCCAGCGCCCGCGCCAGCACTCTCTCGCCCGGCGAGGCCGCGAACTTCGAGAAATACCGCTTCAGGCCGGCCGCCTTGTGTCGCTCCACGGTCATCCCCGGCGCGGCGCTGGTCGCCCCGTGATGCAGCGCCCCTGCGTGCGGCGTGTAGATCACCGACCCGCCCATTGTTTCGGCGCGCCGGCACAGATCCAGGTCCTCGACATGCAGGAAATACCCCGCATCAAACCCGCCCAGCGCCTCGAACGCCTCCCGCGACAGATACATCAGCGCCCCGCTCACTGCGTTGACGGCGACCGGCTCGACAGGCTCGGGCTCGCCGTCGCGATTGAGGCCCGGCAGGCCCAGACGCGACAGTCCGAGGAATGTCCCCGCCGCCGTTCCCAGCGTCAGCCGCCGCCGCCGTCCGCCGCGCTGCTCGACCCCGTCCAGTCCGAAAATCCTGCCGCCGACCACGATCGGCTCAGCGACCCCCGCCCGCGCCGCCTCCAGCGCCGCAACCGATCCGCGCCGCAGGATGGCGTCGGGATTGAGAATCAGCAGACGCGTCCCGGTCGCAGCCCTGGCCCCGACATTCACCCCCGCCGCAAACCCGACATTCAGCCCCTCTCCCACCAGCTTCAGCTTGGTCGAGCGCAAGGCCTGCTCCCGCATTCGCGCCAGCGTCTCCGGCGGATTGCCATTGTCGACCGCCACGATCTGCGACACGTCCGGATCGGCCTCCAGCGCAAGCAGGCAATCCATCAGCACCGGCCCGGTGCGATAGCTCACCACGATGGCCGAGACCGCCAGGCCCCCCGGCGCCCGCGCCAGCACGCGCGGCCAGTCATAAGGCGCCGTCATCGGGCCCTCCACCGGCGCCTTGCCTCCACCGGCTCGCCGGGGGAGGTGGATCGCGACGCCTCATCCTGAGCCGGGCCGAAGGCCCGTGTCGAAGGACGTCGCGAGACCGGGGGGCTTCCCGCAACAATCAAAACCGCTATCCCCGCGCCCTCCGCAAATCAGGCGCCAGCGCCTCGACCGCGAGGTCCCGCGCCGCGTCCGCCAGCAGCACCACCTCCTGCGCCGGCGATCCAAAGCGCCGTAGCGCCAGGCGGCGCTCCTCGGCCTCCTTGGTTCCCACCACCGCGATCACGGGGATTTTCTGGAGGGAATGCTCGCGGATCTTGTAGTTGATCTTCTCCCCGCGCACGTCGAGCTCGACCCTCAGCCCCGCCGCCCTCAGCTCATCGGCCGCCTCGCGGGCATAGCCTTCCGCCGCCTCCGAGATGGTCGCGATCACCACCTGCACCGGCGCCAGCCACATCGGAAACGCGCCGGCATAGTTCTCGATCAGCACGCCGATGAATCGCTCCAGCGAGCCGAGCACCGCCCGGTGCAGCATCACCGGCCGGTGCTTGGCGCCGTCCTCCCCGATGTATTCTGCGCCCAGCCTGTCGGGCAGCACATAGTCGAGCTGCAGCGTGCCGATGGTCCACTCCCGGCCGATCGCGTCCTTGATGACGAAGTCGAGCTTGGGCGCGTAGAACGCCCCGTCGCCCGGCGCGATGACCGGCTCGACGCCGGCCTTGCGCGCCGCCGACAGCATCTGCGCCTCGGCCTTGTCCCAGAATTCATCCGGACCGGCCCGCAGCTCCGGCCGTGTCGCCAGGTTGATGTGGTCGGTCACCAGGCCGAAATCGGCATGGATGCTCTGTGCCAACTTGATGAAGATCGCCGTCTCGTCCTCGATCTGATCCTCGCTGCAGAAGATGTGGGCGTCGTCCTGCGTGAACGCCCTCACCCGCATCAGCCCGTGCAGCGCGCCCGACGGCTCATAACGGTGGCAGGCGCCGAATTCCGCCATCCGCAGCGGCAGGTCACGATAGCTCTTCTGGCCCTGCTTGAAGATCTGCACATGGCCCGGACAATTCATCGGCTTCAGCGACAGCGTCTCGTCCTCGGCCGTCTCGCAGACGAACATGTTCTCCTTGTATTTCTCCCAGTGGCCGGACTTCTCCCAGAAGACCCGGTCCAGCACCTGCGGCGTCTTCACCTCGACATAGCCCGAAGCGTCCTGCCGCCGCCGCACATAATCCTCAACGGCGCGCCACACCATCCAGCCCTTGGGATGCCAGAACACCATGCCCTTGCCCTCTTCCTGCATGTGGAAGAGGTCCAGCTCCCGGCCGAGCTTGCGATGGTCGCGCTTCTCGGCTTCCTCGATGCGCTTGAGGTGCGCGGCGAGGTCGGCCTCCGTGGCCCACGCCGTGCCGTAGATGCGCTGCAGCATCTCGTTCCTGTGGTCGCCGCGCCAGTAGGCGCCCGCCAGCTTCATCAGCTTGAAGGCCTTGGGCAGCTTGCCCGTCGATGGCAGATGCGGCCCCCGGCAGAGATCGCTCCACGGCCCCTGGCGATAGATCGTGATCGTCTCTCCGGCCGGAAGGTCGCCGATGATCTCCGCCTTGTAGTGCTCGCCGATTTCCCTGAAGTGCGCGATCGCCGCGTCGCGGTCCCATTCCTCGCGTTCGATCGGATAGTCCGCGTCCACGATCTCGCGCATGCGTTTTTCGATCGCCGCGAAATCCTCCGTCGAGAACGGCTCGGCGCGCGCGAAATCATAGAAGAACCCGTCCTCGATCACCGGTCCGATCGTCACCTGCGTGCCGGGAAAGAGGTCCTGCACCGCATGCGCCATCACATGGCTGGCGTCATGCCTCAGCAGGTCGAGCCCTTCCGGATCGGCAAGCGACAGAAGCGCCAGCGACGCGTCGCCCTCCAGCGGCCGCTTCATGTCGCGCAGTTCGCCATTGACCTTCGCGGCTACCGAGCGCTTGCCCAGCGATTTCGAGATGCTGTCGGCGATCGCCATCGGCGTCGATCCATCCGGATATTCGCGCCTCGAGCCATCCGGAAACGTCACATTGATCATATGTTTCTTCCACTCGTGTCGGCGGACGTGTAAGGTATTTCGTGCGTCGTTAGAACCCGCTGCTTTCTCCTCGCCTCGCGGTTCTTGCCTCCACCAGTCGAAGACTGGGGGAGGTGACCCGAAACCTCATCCTGAGGACGCGGGGAACACGCGTGGACTCGAAGGACGAGGTTTCGAGACGGAGGGGGCTCGCGCCCACACTCCAGTTTAACTGTCAGCAAAAACTCCGGACTTCAGACCACACGCGCGCCGCCGGACCGGTCCACGCTCCAGACGCCATAGCGCCAGGGCATGAACCAACGCGCGCCGGCGCCAGTTATTGCCGGCGCCTTGTCCACCCCGTGCGATCCTCCGGGGCGGCAGCGCGAGACCCTTGCCAGCCCCATCCACGCCCCGGCCCACACCCCATGCCGGCTGACGCATTCCGCGCAGTATTCCGAACACGAGGGCATATGCCGGCAATGCACCCCGCACGCCATGAACACAGGCGACAGCGTCGCCTTGTAGCCCTGCAGCAGGGCGCCCATCACGGGGCTGTATGGGGCCTTTTCGACCATGGCCGGGATATAGCCTTCAAGCGGGGAAGGATCAAACTGGCCCCGTCTTGCCTCGCCGCCCCGGCGTATCGCCCGTGGCCCGCGATTGACACCGGCCCCCGCTCTCCCACAAGTCCCCGGTAGGCGTGCGCAAGGCGCGCCGCGAGAGGGGAAGCGGCCAGATGATCACTGGGATGACGACATGGACCCGACGGGCCGCCCTCGCCGCCTTCGCCTCGGCGCTCTGCGCCTGCGCCTCCCCCCCGGCTGCAAAGCCGCCCGCCTCCTATGACTTCACCGAGGTCTCGCGCTATCTCGACGCCGGCTATCGCAGTCTTGGCCTTCCCGGCGCGGGGCTCGTGGTCTGGCAGGACGGACGGGTCGTCCACGAAAGCTATCACGGCGCCTACACGCCCGAGACCGTGGTTCCCATCGCCTCGGCCAGCAAATGGCTCGCCGCATCCGTCATCATGACCCTGGTCGACGAGAAACGCATCGACCTCGATGCGCCCGTCACCACCTACCTGCCCGGCTTTTCCGGCGACATGGCGCGGATGACCGTCCGCCAGATGTTCTCGCACTCCGCCGGCATCGTCGATTTTCCCGGCGAATGGAACTACACTATCACCCCGGCCGAGTATGCCGCCCGCGTGGCCCGCGAGGGCGTCGTCCGCGCAAAGCCGGGGACCGAGGTGCGCTATGCCAGCGCCTCGATGCAGGTCGCCGGCGCCATCGCCGAGAAGGTCAGCGGCCAGAAATGGAACGACCTCTTTCTTTCCCGCATCGCCCGGCCCTGCGGCATGACGGCGACCACCTTCGCGCGCGAGCCCGTCAACACCAATCCCCTGCTGGCAGGCGGGGCGTTCTCCTCGATGCCGGACTATGCCCGCTTCCTGGACATGATCGCCCGTGGCGGCGTCTGCAACGGCAAACGCGTCCTCTCCGAGGCGGCGGTCCGCGAGATGCAGCGCGACCTCGGAGGCGCCCTGCCGCTCACGGGCGCCTCCGACGACCGCATGGGTCGCGCATCCCACTATGGTCTCGGCGAGTGGATCGACGTGCAGGCCCCGGACGGGCGCACGATCCAGGTCAGCAGCCCCGGCGCTTTCGGCTTCCGGCCCTGGCTCAACCTCGACCGCAATCTCTACGCCGTCTTCCTGATGCGGCGCGACGGCCGCACGGCGCCCTCGGCCAACGCGGATTTCAATCCGTGGGTGCTGATCGACAAGGTCCACGCCGCCGCCGACGCCAGAAAGCCGGCGCGGTAGATACCCGTCAGAACGACATCAGCACCTTCGTCCCCGCGATCTCGACCTCGGTCTTGCGCGGGGTGAATCGCGGCGCCTCATTGGCGGCGTTCCAGACCCGATAGGCAGCCTCAAGGCGCGCCACCGTCTCCGTCTCGCCGCCGGCCAGGTTGCGCGTCTCGCCCCTGTCCTTCGCAAGGTCGAAGAGAAAAGTCGCGGGCCTGCCCGCCGGCGTTTCGGCGACCAGCAGCTTCCAGTCCCCCTCGCGGACGGCGTAATTCGCTCCCGCCCGCCAGAATACCCGCTCGTGCACCGGCGACTGCGCGCCTCTTAGCTGCGGCAGCAGGCTGCGCCCGTCGATCTTGCCGTCGCGCGCCGGATCGAGGCCCGCCAGCGCCAGCGCGGTCGCCGCAAAATCAATCGACAGAGCCGGCATGTCCATCCGGCCGCCGCGCGGAATGACGCCGGGCCAGCGCGCCATCATCGCCACGCGATGCCCGCCCTCGCGCAGGTCGCGCTTGTGTCCGCTCCATGGCGCGTTGGAGCAAAGACCGCCCAGATAATCCGGACAGCCATTGTCGCTCATGAACACGATCAGCGTATCCTCGCTGAGGCCCAGCGTCTCGACCCGGTCGAGGATCTCCCCCACCGCATCGTCCAGCGCCAGCGTCATCGCCGCGTAGACGCGCTCCCCGGGATCGCTGACGCCCGTGACGCGCTCGACATATTTCGCTGTCGCCTGCAGCGGCACGTGATTGCCATAGTGCGTCACGATCAAAAAGAACGGATCGGCCGCATTGCGATCCAGGAATCCCAGCGCCTCGCGTGTCAGCGCCTCGGTCAGATACCCGTCCTCCTCGACCGCCTCCCTCCCGCGCAGCAGCCGCCGCGCCTGACCGGACCGTTCCTCGCTGTCCGCCAGTTCGACCAGCAGGTCGCCCGCCTCCGGCTTCACGATGAAGCGCGACGCCGCGACGAATCCGAAGAACTCGTCAAAGCCCCGGTCCATGGGAAGAAAGCCGGGCGCGCCGCCCAGATGCCATTTGCCGACCAGGCCGGTGCGATAGCCCGCTCCGCGCATCCTCTCCGCGATGGTGGTCTGGTCGAGCGGCAGACCGGCCTCGACCGGGCTTGCCCCCGCCGGGTTCACGTCATGGCCGAAGCGCGCCTGGTAGCGCCCCGTCATCAGGGCGGCGCGCGACGGGCTGCACACTGTTCCGGTCACATGGCCGTCGGTCAGCCTCACCCCTTCGGCGGCGATGCGGTCGATATTGGGCGTCGCGACCTTGCCGCCATAGGCCGAGACATCGCCATGGCCGAGATCGTCGGCCACGATGAAAATGACGTTGGGCCGCCTCGAAGCCGGGTTTCCCTCGCCTGGAGGCCCCGCGCAGGCGCCGAGCGCCGCCATCGCCAACCCTGCCAGACACACGCGCCAGACCATGCCGCCCTCCGCTCCGCGAACCGCCACGATCACACCTCGGCAGCCAGCCTGACAAGCTGTCGTCCCTGGAGGGGGCAGAAAACAGGAAAGCCGCCCAGCGGCGAGGGGGGGTTAACTCATAGGGGCGCAAGGCATTGCTTGAAGTCATTCCCGGGCAAGCGAAGCGTGCTCAGTAAAGTCATTCCCGGGCAAGCGAAGCGTGCTCAGTAAAGTCATCCCCGGGCAAGCGAAGCGTGCTCAGTAAAGTCATTCTCGGGCAAGCGAAGCGTGCTCAGTAAAGTCATTCTCGGGCAAGCGAAGCGCGACCCGGGAATCTTCCTTTGCTTGCCACAACTGGGCCTGCCACAATCGCATTTCTCGCGACCAGACAAGGTTCTCGGGCCAAGCCCGAGAATGACTTCACCCTATGCGATCGCCTGCCCCTAAAGGGGGGGCTAGGAAAACAAGAAGGGCGCGCAGCGGCGAGGGGGGTAAACCCTGGATCAGGCCCCCGCCCGCTCCATCGCCTCCACCGCCGCCTCGAACGCCAGCATCGTGCTCGCATGCCTCGGCGGATAATCCCGCACAGGCGCCAGATGTCGCAGCTCCCAGAAATCCCCGGACGGAGGCTCGGCGCCTTCCTTCAACATGGCCTTGAGCGCATCGCGCGCCGCCTTGATCTCCGCCAGCGACTTTCCCACCGCCCCGCGCGCCAGGATGGAGGCGGCCGCCTGCCCCAGCGCGCACGCCCTGGGTTCGACCGCGATTTCGGCAATGCGCCCTTCGGCGTCGAGCTTCACCTCGACCGCGACGGTCGAGCCGCAGATGCGAGAGACCTTGAGCGAGGACCCGCCCGGGTCGGTCAACCGCCCGGCATTCGGAATGTCCGCCGCCAGCTCCAGCACCCGGTTGTGATACAGCTCGCCGAACATCAGGGCGATGTCGTGGGAACGGCTCGCCCCGTCAAGTGGCGCGCTCATCCGAAAACATCCACCGGTGTCATCCCGCCCGCAGGCGCGAAGCGCCCCGGCTCTCGCTGCGCCCGGCCGGGACGCATGCCTAACGCCGGGACTCTACCTCAGCTTCTCGAAAAACGCGGCGATTACGCCCGCAAATTCCGGCTGCGCGCCAAAGTTGGAATGCCCGCCACCGGGAAACTCCACATAGGTCACATTGGCGCCCTGCGCCTTCAGCGCGTCGGCGACGTCCCGTGACAGCCGCACCGGCAACGTCTTGTCGCGGCCCGCGCCCAGCACGAGGACGGGACCCCTGAAATCCTTGAGCGCCAAGGCGTTGTCATAACCGGCAAGACTTTCGGCGACGTTGATCTTCACAAAAGGCCCGGCGAACCACGGCGTCCAGGCCTTGGCGACCTCGTTGGCGTTGCGCGCCGACGCTTCGAGGATCACGGCGTCGCTCTGGGGGAGGCGCCGCCCGAGATCCGAGCACACGAAGCCGCCCAGCGAATGACCCCACAAAACCAGCTTCCGGCCGGCCGCCTTTTCGGTCACGAACGCCGTCAGGCTGTCGCCCATGCCGGCAAAGCGCGCAGGCGTCGCCTCCCCGCCCGTTTCGCCCGAGCCGGGATAATCGAACAGGAACACGTCGCCATGCGGCAGGGCCGTGACGCCGTAGGCAAACCCGCTCTGCTGCCGCGTCGAGGCGTTGCCCCCGCATCGCACGATCAGCGGCCGCGCCTCGCCGGCCCGGCTCAGCAGCGTCCAGGCGATCTCGCCTTCCGGGGTTTTCAGACGGCCATGCTCCTGTCGGGTGGCGACGAAAGCCGGCGCCTCTCCTGTCAGCCGGCCCGACGCCGTTCGCTCTTTCCAGGCCGCCTTCCATGCGGCCTCCGAGGCGAACGCGGCCCCGCCCATGATCGGCTCGCCGCTTTCGGCGGCCATGGCGGCGTCGAAGGCCACCGGAACAAAGACGCCGCTCTCGTCGATCGTCATCTGCACGCAGCCGGCCGCAGCCGTCAGCGCGGCCGCCACACACGCCGCCCGAACCCGCCATCTCATCCCGTCTGCTCCATCATCCCGTCAGCTCCATCAGCCATTCGCGGCGCCGCGCCGAAAACAATTCCTCTCCGGCGGCCCGCGCCTCCGCCATCAGGCCCTGGCGGCGCGCCTCCAGGGCCGGGACCAGCCGGCGGGGCGCCGCCGTCCATCCCCCGACGGCCGCCAGCAGCACCTCGACATCCTGCACTGCGCCCAGCATCCGGGCGAGCGTGCGTCCCGATTCCACCCGGCTTTCGAGTTCGGGAAACATGAGCCGGCCCAGTCTGGCCTGCAGCGCATGGTATTTGGCCTGCTTGCGCCATTCGTGGAAAGGCTCGGACCTCGGGTCGTTCATTGCCGCCTTCATCGCCGCCCGGGCCGCCGCATAGCCCTCCGCCAACGCCGCCGCCACATCTTCCGGTCGAAGCGCCGCCAGCTCCGCCGGCCCGACTGCCGGTCGAGGCGCCGCCTCGCGCGCCGTCATGGCCGACCGGAAAGCCGCCACCGCTGCCGCCTCGCCGGCCGGTGCGCCGTCCGCCGTGCCGCCGGAAAGCCGGCCAGACAGCCGGCCAGACAACCGCCGGTCGAGCCGCCTTATGCCCGCCGCCCCGATCTCCGCCTCCAGTTCCGCCGCCACGCCCGCCAGCACGTCCGCCGCCGCGCGGGCGTCCCGCACGTCCGACAGTCCGCGCGCCGCATCGCGCCACCATCCGTTCTCCCGCCGGAATGCCGGTTCTCCCAGTCGCCGGCGCGCCAGCCGCAGCGCCGCCCGCACGCGCTTGCACCGCACGCGCGCCTTCCGCACGAACGCCGCCGGATCGTCCGCCGCCGCGCATTCCGCCTGCAACCGCGCCGACTGCTCCGCCATCACGCGCGCCAGCTCTGCGCCCGCCGGCTCGCCTGCCTGCAGCACATAGCTCACACCAGCCGCCCGCCAGCCGTCATTTGCGTTTCTCGTCGTACCGCCGGCTGGGATCCCGAATGTGTGTCCGCGTGTATCGCGCCTTCGGCTCACGATCCGCCGGCCAGAATTCCACAGTCCAGGCGTGCACGTCGTCGTTCAGCTTGTAGAGGCGCGAACATTCCAGCGCCGGTACCGGCGCGCCGTCCGGCCGGTTGCCGTCCCGGCAGGTGAAACTGTCTCTTTCCAGCGTGCCGCGCGCCCGGCTTTCCTCCCCGATGTCGTACGTCCGGCTGACATGACTGCGGAACGACGCGTCAACCGCTCCCTCGGCGTCACGCATCCAGTATCCGAACTCCGTCCCGCCCGGACCGGGACCCTGCGGCGGACGCGCTCCGCCGACCGCAGAACCGCCGGCGGCGCAGCCAGCCAGCCAGCCAGCAAACAGGCCGGCAAGCGCGCAATTCCGTGCCAAAGGCATCATGTCGGAACCCTTTTCAGTGACGTCGAGAATGGGCCGCGCGCGCCGCGCCGTCAAACGACCTCAGCCGTCCCGGAATGGAACCTCGATTTTCCGCCACGTCGAACCGTGAGGTCCATCCATGATTTCGATCCCTTCTGCGGCGAGTTCTTGCCGGATGCGGTCGGCTTCCACGAAATCCTTGGCCTGCCGGGCTGCTACCCGTGCGGCGACGCGGGCATCCGTGCGCGACGCATCGATCGCATCGCCGCGCGCCCAGTCCTCGGGATCGCGCTGCAACAGTCCGAGCAGGTCGCCCGCCGCCAGCAGGTCGCCCTTGATGCGAGGCCAGTCCGCCTCGACTGCCTTGTTGGCCTGGGTCGCCAGAGCCGACACTTCCGCCAGCGCCTGCGGCGTGTTGAGGTCGTCGCAAAGCGCCTTGAGAACGCCGTCGGGTGCGCCGCCCGCCGCTGGCTCGACGCCCCTCATTCGGCGCAAGGCGTTGTACAACCGGTCCAGCGTCATCTTGCTCTGAGTCAGGAGAGCCTCTGTCCAGTCCAGCGGGCCGCGATAGTGCGCCGACAGGAGCGCCAGCCGCACGGTCTCGCCATCATGCAAGCGGAGAAGGTCGTGGACCAGCTTCACATTACCGAGCGACTTGGACATCTTGTCGGCGTCCATCGACAGGAAACCGTTGTGCAGCCAGTAGCGCGCCATCGGCTTGCCATGGGCGCACTCGCTCTGCGCGATCTCGTTCTCATGGTGCGGGAAGATCAGGTCTAGCCCGCCGCCATGGATATCGATCGTCTCGCCCAGCACCGCCCTCGCCATCGCCGAGCACTCGATATGCCAGCCTGGCCGACCCGCGCCGAACGGACTGCTCCAGCGCGCCTCTTCCGGCTCTTCCGGCTTGGACGCCTTCCATAGCGCAAAGTCGGCGGGATCGCGCTTGCTGCTGTCGATTTCCACTCTCGATCCGGCCAGGATGTCCTCGCGGCGGCGCCCTGAAAGCCTGCCATAAGCCTCCATCGACGGGACGTGGAACAGCACGCCGGCATCGCCGCGATAGGCATGGCCCTTCGCGACAAGCGTCTCGATAATGTCGATCATGCCCGCGACGTGTTCGGTCGCCCGCGGCCGGAATGTCGGCTCCAGCACCCCGAGGGCGGCCATATCCTGGCGGTAGACCTGCTCGTAGTGCGCCGTGAGGCGCCCGATCGTCTGGCCTTCAGCGGTGGCGGCCGCAATGATCTTGTCATCGATGTCGGTAATATTGGAGGCGTAGAGCACGTGGTCCGCGCCGTATTTCAACTTCAACAGCCGGAACAGCACGTCGAACACGACGGGCGGCCGGGCGTTGCCTACATGAGCGAAGGAATAGACGGTGGGTCCGCAGACATACATCGTCACGCGCTTGGGGTCCTGCGGCGCAAATACACGCTTGGCGCGCGTCAGCGTGTCGGTGAGGCGGATGTCCATGGCAGGTCTTTTCGTTCCATTAGGAATATTCGATAAAGGATGATGACAGGAGCGAGTTGGCCTTGATCGCCAAGGCGCTTATCTCTCACACGCTCCCCCGTGGAATCAATGCGAGGGATCATTGCGGACGGGCGTCAGGTCCGGGTTCGTCGGCCTCGGCCAGCGTCCCGGCCAGGCACCGACCTTCGAACGACGAAAGGACGGCCTGAACGGCTGCCAGGACACGATGGACGCCATTATCAAAGGCAAGGCGACGGCGGAAGCCGAGTCCTTCAAGCGTCCGTCCCGGGACGAGGCGGAAGACGCCGTGCGGACGCTCATCGCCTGGGCCGGAGACGATCCCGCACGCGAGGGCCTGCTCGACACGCCTCAACGGGTGGTCGATGCCTACGAGGAGTGGTTCGCGGGCTATCGAGCGGATCCGCGCACCTATCTGTCACGCACCTTCGACGACGTGAAAGGCTATGACGACATCGTCATGCTTCGGGACATCGAGGTCGAATCCCATTGCGAGCACCACATGGCGCCCTTCCTTGGCAAGGCGTGCGTCGCTTACATGCCGGGCGAGGCGGTGGTCGGAATTTCCAAGCTTGCACGCGTCGTCGAGATCTACGCCAAGCGCCTGCAGACGCAGGAGACCATGACCTCGCAGATTCTCAACGCCATCAACGACAGCCTGAGGCCCCATGGCGTCGCTGTCCTCATCGACGCCAAGCATGAATGCATGACGACACGCGGCGTCCACCACCCCAACGTCTCCACCATCACCACCCAGTTCACCGGCGTCTTCAAGACCAACCAGGAGTTGCGCGAGCGCTTTCTGAGACTGGCGGGGAGATAGGCGTCCGTCCGCCGCCGTCTCTACCGTTGAACGGGGGGGCGGGGAAAGGGCCTGTCCCATGACGTCGATCTCGTTTTGCGCTAACGCTCCGCCATGACCTACCCTTCCCCACTCCCCGGCCCGGGGCAAAACGAAATTCTCGATCTGCGTCCGGCGTTCAACGCCGACGGCCTCATCGCGGCGATCGCCCAGGACGCCGGGACGGGCGAGGTCCTGATGCTGGCCTGGATGAACGCCGAGGCGCTGCGGCTGACGCTCGAGACGGGTCGCGCTGTCTACTGGTCCCGCTCGCGCTCCGAACTCTGGCGCAAGGGCGAAACCTCCGGCCACGAACAACACGTCCTCGAAATTCGGATCGATTGCGACCAGGACGCTATCCTGCTGAAGGTCCGCCAGACCGGCGCGGCCTGCCATACCGGACGTCGATCGTGCTTCTACCGCACCGCAACTCCGGACGGCTTGGCCGAGGCCTGAGCCGGGCGGCCCGAGCATCCTTCGATCGGACGGGATCCGTTTGCCCGAAGAAATCTGCTCCATCTCTGATGCGTAGGGCAACCTGTCTGCGTCAAGGAGGACGAGAGGTTGCCCCGGCTTTCGCGGAGTCGGACTCCCCTGTATGGGTAGAAATCGTCCTCGGGGAGATCGTCCATGCCCTCCACTTTTCGGCTGCCGTCCATCGCCTTTCTGGCCGCGCTGGCGCTCGTCGCCTGCGCGCCCGTACAACCGCCGGGCGGCGCCGCCGCAAGCCAGGCGACCGCAGGCTGGAACGCCGCCGCCCTGGCTGAAGTCGTCACCTATGCGCAATCCCAGAAGTCGACCGGCTTCCTCATCATGGAGAACCGCCGGGTGATCGCCCAGCACACCTGGCCGCTGCCTGACGACGCCGCGACGTTCCGGACCAATTTCGTCCATGGAACTGCGCCGGACGGCGCTCTTCTGGAAGATGTGGCCTCGCAGCAGAAAAGCTTTGTCGCCGTTCTCGTTGGCGTCGCGATCGACAAGGGCCTCCTCGACATCGAGAAACCGGTTTCGGCCTATGTCGGCGCAGGCTGGTCGAAGGCGTCGGTGGATCAGGAAGCCGCGATCCGCGTTCGCCACCTCCTGGAAATGAATTCAGGGCTGTCGGAAAAACTTGAGTTCGTCTCCCCTGCCGGATCGAAATTCTTCTACAACACGCCTGCCTATGCGATCCTCAAGCCGGTGCTGGAAAAGGCTTCGGGGCTATCCCTCGACGACATCACCCGCACCTGGCTCACCCAGCCCGCCGGCATGGCCGACACGGCTTGGCGCGCGCGCAACAGCAGCTTCGCCGGCGCCGGCAATCCGACGGGCCTCGTCACCACCCCCCAGGACGTCGCCCGACTGGGTCAGCTGGTCCTCGATGGCGGCCTCGCCGCCAGCGGCGCCCGGGTCATCTCGAAAGCGCAGCTTGACGCCATGCTGGCGCCGACCGGCGCCAACCCGTCCTATGCTCGCCTCTGGTGGCTCAACGGCGCTCCCTACAGCATCGGCTCGGGCGCCGGCGTGCGCGTCGAGGGACCGCTCATTCCCAGCGCCCCGAAAGACCTTGTGGCCGCTCAGGGAGCGCAGGACCGCAAGCTCTACATCTCGTCCGGCCGAGACCTGATCGTCGTGCGCTTCGGCCAGGCTGCGCCTGACCGCGACTTCAACGAGCAGCTCTGGCGCCGACTGGCGAAGGCCGCGCCAGGCGGTTGATCGCCCGGGGCCTTCTAATTCTTGCCCAACACATGCTAGAGCGTTTTCAGGCGAGGCGAGAACCGGCTCGCCGTCAGAAAAGGCGACCAGGCAAGAATTTAGAGCATTTCGGCGACTCGAAGATCGCCGAAACTGCGCAAGAGCATTCTTCGGTCAGACTGGATCGGTTTGACCGGAGAAAGATGCTCTATCTCAAACGTGCAGGAGCAATCTGTCAGCGTCCAGGCGGACAAGAGGTTGCTCGGACGCAAACGCCGGACAGATGCGCGACTTGGCCTCCGATCGCGCGGCCAGCTGATGGAGTTCTTTGCCCGATGAAAAGCCAAGCCATCGTCGCCTACGGACAACCGCTTCAGGAAGTCTCCAGCGATCGGCCCGCGCCAAACGGCACTGAGGTCGTGGTCAGGATCACCCATTCGGGGGTCTGCCACTCCGACGTCCACCTGCAGGACGGCCATGTCGATCTTGGCGATGGCGACAAGATAGACTGGACGCGCGGCCGCACCCTGCCCCACACACTGGGCCACGAAATCGAAGGCACGCTGTCGGCTGTCGGTCCGGATGCGCAGGCCGTGCTTGAGGGCCGGACGATCGGCGCCCGCTATGTCGTCTTCCCGTGGATCGGTTGCGGCGAATGCGCCACCTGCCGGCGCGATCAGGAGCACCTCTGCAACAAGCCGCGCCAGCTCGGCATCCAGGTCGCGGGCGGGTATTCCGAATACGTGCTCGTTCCACACCCGAAATACCTGCTGGACGCGACCGGCGTGCCGGAGGGCCTTGCCGCCACCTACATGTGCTCAGGCATCACGGCATTCTCGGCCCTCAGGAAGGTCCGGAACATCGGCGATGGCGATGCGATCCTGATCGTCGGGCTGGGCGGCGTCGGCATGATGGGCCTGCAATTCGCGAGGGCGATGTTCCCGCAGGCCCGCATCCTCGGCGCCGATATCGACACCTCCAAGCTGGACCTGGCCATGAAGGCGGGCGCGTCCGCCGTCTACAATTCGAAGGATCCCGCGACGCTCAAACAGTTCAAGCTGGACACCGATGGCGGGGCCGCCGCCGCCATCGACTTCGTGGGATCGACGCCATCCTTCAACTACGCAAATGGCGCAATCCGCCGGGGCGGCGAGATCGTGGTTGTCGGTCTTTTCGGGGGCAAGTTTGCAGCGCCCCTTCCGTCTTTTCCCGGCCGCCCCTTCTCGATCGTCGGCTCGTACACGGGACCGCTTGGCGAGACCAGGGAGATGATGGAGCTGGTGAAGGCCGGGAAAATCCAGCCCATCCCGATAGAGGCCCGCCCGCTCGACCAGGCCGAGGCGACGCTCAACCAGCTCCGCGCCGGCACGATCGTCGGCCGCGTCGTGCTGACGCCGTAGCTATTCTCAGCCAGCCGTCACCGACCCTGTCGAGATCGGTCGCTGCAGCCCGCCCATCCCGACCTCGGCGGCCCGGGCGATCAGCCGCGCGTCCGTCGAGGCGAAATAGTCGCGGGAGCGCACTGTCGAGACCTTGACGAACTCTCCCTCGACACTGTCTGCGGTAAGGGTCAGCACGGTGTAGCCCTTGTCGAAGGCGTTGTAGTAGGCGACCTCGTCATTGGCCTCCGTCATCAGCCAGTTGAGTTCGCGGAACGGCATGCTGTCGCCCGCACCGTTGGACGTGACCGACGTACAGCCGAATTCGACGCCCCAGCGCTGTCCCTCATCGTCGTGCAACTCGTTGGCCCAGGCCGTATGCGTGTCGCCGGTCAGCGTCACCAGCCGGGCCCCCGCCGCCCGCGCCGCAGCGTAGAGACGCTCGCGCGCCGCCGGAAATCCGCCCCAGGCGTCGAGGTTCCACGGCAACCCGTACTTGGCCGAGGAATACCAGCGCCTCGATCCGGGATTCACCTGCGCATACTGCTCGGCGCTCAGGCCCTTTTCCAGATCCGGGTTCTTGACCTTGGCCATCGTCACCTGGTTTCCGAGGACCTGCCACTTCCGGCCGGCGGCGGTGGACGCCTTCAGCCCGTCGGCCAGCCACTTCTCCTGCTCCGGCCCGAGCATCGTGCGAGCCGGATCATTGACCTTGGCCATGATCGCGTTGGCGGTCGTCTGCTTCTCGGCGTCGGGCGCGAGGCCAACCGCGTCGATCGTCAGGTCCTCGCCCCGTCCCACCAGACGGCTCTCCAGCAGGAACAGCGTGGCGAGATCGCCGATTTCGAATGTCTTCCAGATCGCCTCGCGCGCCCGTCCGGCTTCGGGGTCGCGCACCGGCATCCATTCCAGATAGGCCTGAACCGCCCGCGCCTTGCGCTCCGACCAGTCGCCCTCGGTCTCGACCTGATGGTTCTCGGCGCCGGTGCGATACGAGTTGTTGGCCGATTCATGATCGTCCCAGGTGCAGAACCACGGCGCCGCCGCATGGGCGGCCTGCAGGTCGGGGTCGGCCTTGTACTGCGCATGCCGCATCCGGTAATCGTCGAGCGACACGATCTCGTGAGCGGGCAGATGATCGCGGCCAAGTTCCTTGCCGATCTGTCCGCCATAGCCGCTCGCGCCATATTCGTAGAGATAGTCGCCGAGGTGGATCACCGCGTCGACATTGTTGCGGGTGGCGATCTCGCGATAGACGTTGAAATACCCGAACGGGAAGTTCGAACACGAGACGACCGCCATCTTGAACGCCGCAAGCCCTGCGGCCGGCAGCGTCCTTGTGGCGCCGCCCGGCGAGGCGGTCCGCCCGACCGTAAACCAGTAATAGTAGGACTGGCCCGGCTCCAGCCCGGCGACATCTACCTTCACCGTGTAATCGCGCTCCGCGCCCGTCATCACCTCGCCGCGCTTTACAACCGTCTTGAATCCGGGGTCGCGCGAGACCGCCCATTTCACCGGAACCGGCCCGGCTGTCTCGGGCGTCACGCGGGTCCACAGGATAACGCCGCTCTGCGTCGGATCGCCTGACGCGACGCCATGATTGAACGCCGCCTTGCCCTTGTAGCTTGAGGCCGGACCCGTGGCGCATGCGGCCGCCAGCCCTGCGGCGCCCACGCCAAACACGCCGCGACGGGTCAGTCTGGTCATGGATTTCTCCTTATTGCGGCGATGTGCGAAGAGGTCGATTCCCAGCCTAGCTAGAGAAACACCACGACGGAAGCATGACCACGCCGGAAGCCCCAGCTTTCCCTCTCATCGCCCCCGGCGACGCGGCGGGCGCGCGCATCGACAAATGGCTGGCCGAGCATGGCGCGGGCATGTCGCGATCCCGCCTGCGCGTGCTGATCGAGGAGGGCCGCCTCACTGTTGATGGCGCGGTCGAGGCCGATCCCAGCGCCCGGATGATCCCGGGTGCGACCTACAACCTCGCCCTGCCCGAGCCCACCCTGGCCGAACCCCAGCCGGAAGACATTCCGCTCGACATCCTGTTCGAGGACAAGCACCTCATCATCGTCAACAAGGAGCCGGGGATGGTCGTCCACCCCGCCTCAGGCCAGTGGGGCGGCACGCTGGTCAACGCCCTGCTCCATCATTGCGGTCCGGACCTCGGGGGTAAAGGAGGCCTGACCGGCATAGGCGGCGTCGCCCGCCCCGGCATCGTCCACCGCCTCGACAAGGACACCTCGGGCGTCATGGTCGTCGCCAAGACGGAGCCGGCGCACACCGGCCTGACCGCCATGTTCGCCGCCCACGACATCGAGCGCGCCTATCTAGCCGTCACCCGCGGCGCGCCCCGGCCGCTGATGGGCCGGATCGAGACCCATATCGGCCGCTCGGCCAATGACCGGAAGAAAATGGCGGTGATGCGCGAGAAGCATTTCCGCGCCGACCATTATTCCGACGACCCCAGCCTCGTCCCGGACGAGACGCCTGGCGGCAAGATCGCCATCACTAATTATCGCGCCCTCGCGACCTATGGCCGCCTCGACGCCACCGGAACCCAGCCCGCCGCCGCCCTGGTCGAGTGCCGCCTGGAGACCGGACGCACCCACCAGATCCGCGTCCACATGGCCCATATCGGCGCGCCCGTTCTCGGCGACCAGACCTATGGCAAACACCGCTGGCTGAAGGCCGAGGGCAAGGGACCCGCCTATGAGCGCGCCACGACCGCCGCCAAGGCGTTCGAACGCCAGGCCCTCCACGCCTTCAAGCTCGGCTTCGTCCACCCCATAACCGGCAAGGCGCTGCTGTTCGAGGCCCCGCCTCCCGCCGACATGCGCGACCTCATCGAGGCGATGGAGGGTCTGCCGAGGTGAGCGGAATCCTGCAGACTACCCAGCCGCCGACATCACCTTCTCCCACTCGGCGGCCGACATGAACCCGTCACGATTGTCATCGACATAGTTCTTGAAAACATAGGCGTGGTAGCCGAGGAATTCCTCCTGATCCATGGCGTTGCCGCGCCGGTTGAACGCCTCGAAACTGCGCGCCGCGTTCTTCTGGCTGGAGGCCGGCAGCGACGCCTTGAATTCCTTTCCCTGCAACTGACCGTCGGCGTTGGCGTCGAACTCCGCCAGCTTGGGCTGCTGAAAGGTCAGGTATTCGTTGAGGCTGATCTGCCCGTCCCGGTCGATGTCGAGAAAGGCGATGACCTGGTCGGGGCTTTGGGCCGAAGCGGCGCCCGCAAGAGCGACTGCGGCTGCGCACAGAGCGGTCCCAAGGATCGGTTTCATCGTTTGTCCTCCGCCTTTATGCTGATCCCGGACGCTAATACCGACGGTCCGGTGCGGCAATCCCGCCAGCGCACAGGCCGCCGACGGTTTAGCTAAACTCAACCGACGCGCGCCAAATCTATTTGTGACGCCTCTTTAACCGACTTTGCCGGATTCCCATTTTGGCTGGGTAGGGAGGGGGCGGGCCACAATCCTGCCGAGAATTTCCTTGATCTTCGCCGGATCGGCGTCACCGGGCGCCGGTCCGCGACGTACTACCCTAAGCGCGAGCCTCCTCCCCTCGTTCGCGCGACACGACGACAGGAGACCAGTAAATGGCCAGTCTGAGCACCGCTATCTCGCTTTCTCCCGAACAGGGCCTTTCGCGCTACCTGTCCGAGATCCGCAAATATCCCCTGCTCGAGAAGGGGCAGGAATTCATGCTGGCCAAGCGCTGGGCCGAGCATCAGGACCCCGACGCCGCCGAGAAGATGGTCACCTCCCACCTGCGTCTCGTCGCCAAGATCGCCATGGGCTATCGCGGCTATGGTCTGCCGATGGGCGAGGTCATTTCCGAGGGCAATGTCGGCCTGATGCAGGCGGTCAAGAAGTTCGACCCGGACAAGGGCTTCCGGCTCGCCACCTACGCCATGTGGTGGATACGCGCCGCAATTCAGGAATACATCCTGCGCTCCTGGTCGCTGGTCAAACTCGGCACCACTGCGGCGCAGAAAAAACTGTTCTTCAACCTGAGGCGTCTCAAGGGCGAGATCCAGGCGCTGGAGGATGGCGACCTGCGACCCGAGAATGTGACCACCATCTCGACGCGGCTGGGCGTCACCGAGGAGGAAGTGACCTCGATGAACCGGCGCATGGCCTCCGGCGGCGACGCTTCGCTCAACGCGCCGATCGGCGGGATGGATGGCGATGGCGAGTGGCAGGACTGGCTGACCGACGATACGCCCGGCCAGGCCGAAACCTTCGCTGACCGCGACGAGTTCTCGACGCGCATGGAGTTGCTCGAAACGGCGATGGAATCGCTCAACCCGCGCGAGCGCCACATCATCACCGAGCGCCGGCTGAAGGAAGATCCCACGACACTCGAGGATTTGTCGGTCGAGTACAATGTGAGCCGCGAGCGCATCCGCCAGATCGAGGTGCGCGCGTTCGAGAAATTGCAGAACGCCATGCGCGAAGCCGCGCGCGAGCGCGGTCTCGTCGAGGCCAATTAGCGCCTGATCCTTTGCCCGCTTTAGTGTCGGGTTGTCGCTTCACTCCCCTGAAGCGGCAGGCTTTTGCCGATGGGCGCAAAGCATTCAGTGAAGTCATTCCCGGGCGAGCGCGACCCGTAAAGTCACTCTCGGGCAAGCAAAGGTCGGGGAAGTCATTCCCGGGCAAGCGAAGCGCGACCCGGGAATCTTCCTTGGATCCGCCACAACCGGATTTTTCGCGACGATGCAAGCTTCTCGGAACAAGTCCGGGAGCCATCACACCGCCCCATGCAATAGCCGTGCGCCTTGGGGAGGTTGGGAGGGGAGGGCCGAGGCGCTTGTGACGCTTCGCCGCTGGATTTCTTATGCGGCCCAGTATATCTAGACACTGTCAAGCCGCCAGGGATGCAGATTGAGCCCCCCTCCGAGCTTCGCCCAAAGGTGAAACCATGGCCGACACCGCAGCCCTGACAGCGCTCAAATCCTACGACGACATTCCGCTCCTCGATTTTGACGAGGCGCCACACGCCAATCCCTACGACTTGTTCCGCGAGCTGCGGGCGACCACGCCGCTCGTCCGCGTGTCGATGGGAATGGGCTCGATGATCCTTTCGCTGCGCGCGCGCAATGTCGAACTCGTCGTGTCGGACGCGACGCGCCAGCTCGAGACCGAAGTCAAGATGATGCAGGGCGTCTTCGACGGTCCGATCTACGACTTCGTCGCCCAGGTCATGCTGTTCGCCAATGGCGACGCCCATCGGCGCCGCCGCATGCCCATCGCCCGCACCTTCGCCTTCAAGCTGATGGAAGCCATGCGTCCGCGCGCCGCTTCTCTCGCCTCCGAACTGGTCGCGGAACGCCTTGGCGCGGGCGCCGTCGATTTCGTGGAGGAGATCGCGGCCCAGATCCCGGCGCGCATCATCGCAGAGGTGCTCGGCATTCCGCGTTCGGACCTTCCCCTCTTTCTCGCCTGGATCCGCGACACGTCGGCATCGATCGGATTCATCGACACGTCGCGGCGCGGCGAAATCGAGACAAGCCTCCTTGCCTTCAACGCCTATGTCGACACGCTGCTGGCCGACCGGCGCGCCGCCCCCAGGGGCGATTTTCTCTCTGATTATGTCGCCGCAACCGCCGCCACAGGCGATCTGACCGAGGGCGAGATCCGCGCCCAGATCGTCGGCCTCATCCTCGCGGGATCGGACACCACGCGCAACTCGATGTGCATGATTCTCCATCAGTTGCTCGGCCATCCCGACCAGTGGCGCGCCTTCTGCGCCGATCCGGACGGCCTCAAGAAAAAAGCGGTGGAGGAAGGCTTGCGGTTCGAGCCCGTCGTCTCCGGCATCCCCCGCGTCGCCGTGCGCGACATCGCGCTTGAGGGATATCTCATTCCCGCCGGCGCCGTCATCGCCGTCTCGATCGTGTCGGTACTCCGCGACCCCGAAGTCTATGCCCGGCCCGACGAGTTCGACATCACGCGCGCCGACCACCCGCGCTGGACCTTCGCCTTCGGCGCCGGCGCCCATCGCTGCGCCGGCGAGGCTCTCGCCCGAGTCGAGCTGGAGGAAACCCTGGCCGCCATCGCGCGCCTCGCGCCAGGCGCGACGCTCGTGGGCGCGGCCCCTGTCCTCAATCCCGGCGCCATCCGGACAGTGGACCACATGCGCGTCGCCTTCGCCTGATCCCCGCGCCGTTTCCGGCGTCCACTTCCCACTGCCGCGTCCGCATGCTCTGCTGACCCGTCGCAAGGGGTCATTGCATGAAACTCGGTCATCTGTTCGCCGCCGGCCTGGCAGTCTTGGCCGCCGGCTGCGCGACACAGACCCTTCCCGCCGGAAACGCAACGGCTTCCGGCGGCGGCGAACCTGAGTTCCGCGCCCTCTACAAGGAGCTGATCGAGATAAACACGACGCTGTCCGTCGGTTCCTGCACGAAGGCAGCCGAGGCGATGAAGGCGCGGCTTGTCGCGGCCGGCTATCCCGACAGCGACCTGCACATCCTGGTGGCGCCAGGACGTCCGCAGGACGGCAATCTCATCGCCGTGCTCCCGGGCTCCGATCCGTCCCGCAAGGCGCTGCTCCTGCTTGCCCACATCGATGTGGTCGAGGCCAATCGCGCCGACTGGGTGCGCGATCCCTTCGTGCTGACCGAGGAGGACGGCTATTTCTACGCGCGCGGCTCGGCCGACGACAAGGCGATGGCCGCGATCTTCACCGACTCCATGGTTCGCTGGAAACGCGACGGCTACCGGCCGGAGCGCACGATCAAGCTGGCCCTCACCTGCGGGGAGGAATCCCCGAACGTCTTCAACGGCGTCAAATACCTCATCGAGAATCATCGCGCGCTGATGGACGCCGGTTTCGCGCTCAACGAGGGTGCGGGCGGTCGCATCGATCCGGCGACCGGCAAGTACATGTTCAACGGCGTTCAGGCAGGCGAGAAGCTCTATCAGGACTTCACGCTGGAGATAACGAACCCCGGCGGCCACTCCTCGCGCCCCGTGCCGGACAATGCGATCTACCGGCTTGCCGACGCCCTGGCCAGGGTTTCCGCAATTGATTTTCCTGTCGAATTCAACGACGCAACGCGCGGCTATTTCGCCCGCATGGCCGACATTGTCGGCGGCGCCGAAGGCGCGGACATGAAGGCCGCGCTTGAGGAGGGCGGCGCCTCGGCAATCGCCCGCCTGAAACTCAATCCCGGCCACAACTCCATCCTGCACACGACCTGCATCGCCACCCAGCTCAATGCCGGCCACGCGCCCAACGCCCTGCCCCAGCGCGCGGCCGCCAACGTCAACTGCCGCATCTTTCCCGGCCATCCGCCGGAAGAAATCCGCACCCTGCTGGAGAAGGCGATCGGCGACCCGCAGGTGAAAGTCAGCCTGCAGGCCGAACCCGAGACGCCTGGACAAGCGCCTTCGCTGACCCCCGAAATCCTGGGCCCGATCGAAGCCCTCACGGCGGAAATGTTTCCCGGCGTGCCGGTGATTCCCACGATGGCCGCCGGCGCGACCGATGGCCGGTTTCTCACGCCTGTCGGCATCCCGACCTATGGCGTGTCCGGCATTTTCTCCGATCCGGCCACCACCAACGCGCATGGCCTCAACGAACGCATGCGTGTCCAGTCCCTCATAGAGGGGCGGTTGTTTCTCCACCGGCTTTCGATGACGTACGCGGGCGGCAAGTAGAGCTTCAGTAGGCCCGGCGGCGCGCCAGGGCGACCAGGATCACGGAGGCCAGGAACAGTCCCGCAGCGGCCCATGTCAGCGCCCCGACATCGACCTCGATTCCCATCAGCGACACCACGGGTTGCTCCGAAACCATCTCGGCTTTCGTCTCGGCCATTGTCTGGCCGCTCTGGATCGGGCCGAGACCCTGCATCGCCGCCGCGCTCTCCATCACCGGCGCATCGACCTGTGGCGCCGCCGCCGGCAAAGTCTGGTCGCCCGCGTCCCCCGGAACCGGAGCTGGAGAAACGATGACCGACGCAGGATCCGTCGCAGGCGCGCCGGTCGGATCGGCTGGCGCGAGCGTCACATCACCCGGCGGCCGGGCTTCGGCGCTGGGCGGGACGGGGGCCGCAGCAGGAGCCGGAGCCGCCACCGTCTCGCCTGCCGGCGTTGTCGCGCCGTCCGGCTCCGCGCCGTCCGTTCGATCTCCGGCATAGATGGAGCCCGCCGTGCCGGCGGCCACCGCGCCGACGCCGGCGGCCGCGCCTGTCGTGGCGAGGGCGGCGGACGTCCTTTCCTTCTTTTCGGGAGGCAGATCGACAAGGCCCAGGTCATCCGGCGGCCTGTAGGCGTTGGGACTGGCCTCGCGCTCCTCGCGCTCTCCGCAGAGCGCCTCGAACGTTGCGCCATCCACGGCGCCGGTTTGCGGCAGGTCGCAGGACTTCTGGAATTCCTTGACCGCCTTGATGGTCGCCGGCCCGTAGCTTCCGTCCGGCGGACCTCCACATGGAAAGCCGACAAGCTGCAGCGATTCCTGGACGAACCGGGTTCGCGCCGTCGCTCCGGGATACTCCCCCTTGGCGGCGACGCCGAAGCCGGTCGCATCGGTCCTGCGGATGGCGTTCGCAAAGAGGTGCGCGCCAAGGTCATAGACGGTCAGGGGATACTGGCTGCCCTTTGGCCGCTCGATCGGCAGCGGCAGGTTGAGATCCCAGTTGCCGGCCTCGACCAGCTTTTCCATCGCGATCGTCCGGATCGCGGTGTTGCGCAGGTCCGGTCGCGCATGTGTGGACAGCCACTCCTTGCGGGCGGCGATATAGTTGCGGATCCAGTCCTGCTCGTTTTCCGGGGTCGGCGCCGCGAACCTCGCATTCGTCCGCTGAACGATCATGTCGAACGAGCCATGGATAAAGCTGTCATAGATCACGGCCGCCGAAAGCGCTGACTTGAAGCCGTAACCCTTCCAGGCCGTCAGCGCGCGATTCATGAACTTGTCCGCGAAGTAGCCGTCCTGGGCGCGATGCATGGCGCGGTCGCTGGCGGCGCGCGTCAGCAGCGATCTGAGCTTGGAATCGGCGTCGAGCCTCCGCTCCTGCTTTTTCATCGCCTCGAGATAGGGCCGCAGCTCCTCGGCATACTGGGCTTCGGGGTCGTCGCAGTAGCGTGCGATCATGCCATGCAGGTTTCCGCTGGTGAGCGAGGCCTGGTGCTTGCCATAGCTGAGGCCGCCCGTGTCGCCGGGTATGGTCGCGATGGCGCTGTACTCGCCGGTCTTGCCGGTCTCGAACACGCTCAGGATAGCGTCGATGACGCCGATCTGGATTTCGGTGATGCCCCAACTGGTCACGTCCGCCTGCCTTTCGTCCCCATTGCCCGATCATTCACACTAATTTAAGGTTTGTCGCGAGCCAACCTCCTGCTTGAGCTTTACTTCAAGGCGGTCCGGCTGTCCGATTTGTTCAGGGGACGGATGTGTTCGGGGGCCCGCTGTTCGAAATTGTTCTGGCGCTTTTCTTCGTCTTTCTGACGATGAGCGCGCTGGTCAGCTTTCTTCAGGAACTCGTTATCCAGACAGGCCGCTGGCGATCACGGAGCCTTCGGCACGGCATCTACCACATGCTCGGCGACGACGCTCACTACAGGAACCGGATCGCCCAACGCTTTTTCCGGCATCCTCTCGTGACCGCTCTCGGCGGCCGGCGCTCGAACGTCACGCACATTGATGCAGAAACCTTCGTCGTCGCACTCGCTACGGCCGTGCTCCCGAAAGGCACGGCCCAGGACGCCGTATCCGCCCTGCCGCAATCGGTCGCCGCCCTGGCGGAGGGAGAACTCAAGCGCCGCCTGACTCTCGTATTGCCGCCTGCCGAGGCAAGCGCCGACCGGGAGCTGATCAAAGCCGCCGTCACGGCCTGGTTCAACACTTCCGTCGCAAAGATGGGCGAGCGCTACAAGGCGGATGGCAAGGCCCTCTCCTACATCATCGCGGCAGGCGCGACCGTGCTTTTCAATGTCAGCCCGATTGAAATCGGCCAGCGTCTGATGGCCGACGACGCCCTGCGCACGGGCTTCGCCTCTGTGGTGCCGGAGCTTTCGAGCACGTTGTTCAGTTCGGGCCAGGGCATTCCGGTCGCCTTGTCCGGATCCCCCAACGCCGCAGACGCGGATCTCTCAGACGGTGAATTGACCCGCATCGACGCCGGCAAGCTCCTGTCGATCTATCACTGCAGCCGCAGCAAGATCGACCTGCCGATCGGCTGGCACTGGATGGGGGATGTGCTCACCGACTTGCGCAACAGCGACCTTGGCGCGATCGCGAGGCTTCCGTCGGACAGCGACGCCTGCCTTGCGGCCACGAGCGATCTCGGGGAAGGCTCCCAGCTCGCGCAAAGGCTGAACGAGCTCCAGAATCTCGGCATCTCCACCCAGACCGCCGCGCCAAAATACGGGCCTGACTTCGGTACGGACAGCCCGGCGCTGATCCTGGTCGGCTGGCTGATCATGGTGTTCGCGGCGGCTCAGGGCGCGCCTTTCTGGTTCGACTTGTTGAAGAAACTGGTGCGCCGCTGACGAAACCCAAGCGAGGCGCCTGTCCCGACCGCAAGAAGGGTCAAGGTCGGATCATGCCAACGGACTGAAAGCCTGACCCTCTGGCAGTCATCCCGGAAACGGCGCAGCCGTTATCCGGGCCCATTCCTCGACTTCGGGAGTCGTTGAAAAATGGGTCCCGGGTCTCCGCAGCTGCGCCCGTGATGACAATTTGCGGTCAGCCGCTGGTATGGGTCAGTGAAGTCATTCCCGGGCAAGCGAAGCGCGACCCGGGAATCTTTCCTTGCTCGCCACGAGCGAAGTCATTCCCGGGCAAGCGAAGCGCGACCCGGGAATCTTTCCTTGCTCGCCACAACTGGATTTCTCGCGACGACTAAAGATTCCCGGGAACGTCCGCCTGCCCGCTAGAATCCCACCGTATAGTTGATGTGAAACGTCTGGCCCGTCCCCAGATTGGCGGCGCCATAGGACGAGGCGCTGTTCGTATCCCGCCGGACGCGCAAGATCGAAGTGGCGTACTCTTCGTCGAACAGGTTCTCGACGCGAACGCCGATACGTTGCTTGCGATCCCCGTCCAGATACCAGCGGGCGTTGAGATCGGCGACGACATAGTCGCCATGCTCGATCCGGCCGACGCCGCCGCCGACCATGTCATAGATCTTGCCGACATAGTTGACTGCCAGACCGGCGCCGAACTGTCTGTCGGCCGGATCCCAGTCAACGATGAATTTGGCGGTGTCCTGCGGAATGTCCTGCACCTGCAGGCCCGATCCTTCGAACTCGGCCTCGGTGTGGGTCCAGTCGAACGTGCCCCGGACAGCGTCGCTCAGCTGCGCAGTCATGACGAGTTCAGCGCCGATCACCTCAACTTGCGTACCGGCATTGTCAAAGGTGTCGTAGACATCTGTCGGGTTGGGCGTGCGCGGGTCAGGCACGGTGACAATCTGGATGAGGTCGTCGAGCTTGCGGCTGAAGCCGGTCAGCTCCCAGTTGAACCGGTCGAATTCCCCGCCTACGCCCAGTTCGTAATTCTCGCTCGTCTCGCCCTTGAGATTGGGATTGCCCTGCTCGCAGCAGGGGTCGTTGACGTAAAGTTCGTAGGCGTCCGGCAGCCGGAAGGCCGTGCCAGCCATCCCTCGCACGTAGAACTGGTCATTTATCGCCAGATCGCCGGACACGTTCCAGACCGTCGTCGTGCTGTCGCTCTTGGGAATGTTGTGGCGAACGCCGGCTGCAAGCTTCAGGCCGCTCAGCACATCCACATCCCATCTGACCTGTGCGAACGGCGCCGTCACATACTCCGTCTGTTCGGCAATGAGAAACACCTGGTCGCGGCCATTATAGTTCTGGTAATCGACGCCGCCGAGCAGGGTGATGGAATCGCTCAGCGCATACTGACCGAGCGCATTGATTCCGTAGTCCTCGAAACCCCAGAACTCATTGTTGTTCACGATGGTCAGCGAACCGGGGGACGCCAGATTGTTGTCGAGGCGCGTGAAGTGCGTCGTCCACCAATGGTAGTAACCCTTGACGAAGAAATCGAACCGGTCGGCCGGACTCCAGTCGACCTTGGCCGAGAGGATGTCCTCATTGCGGTCGTTGAAGGACACTGCGACGTCCTCGGCCCCCGCGAAATCGAGCTTGGCGTCGGTATGCTGGTAATTGGTCGAGACCTTCAGGGCATCCGAGAAATCGTACCCGTATTTCAGGCCGAACGTGGTGACGTCATAGCCGCGGTTACGGTCGGTTGAACTCGGCTGATAATCCTCGTCGCGATAGGGCTGGATGCCGTCGGCCTGATCGTGACTGGCGTAGAGGACATAACGGCTGTCGCCCAGGGCGCCGCTGGTATGGCCGTAGATGGAGCGGCCTTCATTGGTGTTGGCGCCGACGCCGAACGAGCCTTCTGTCTCCTCGGAGAATCCCCTGGTCACGATGTTGATCGCGCCCGCCACCGCCGACGTTCCATAGAACAGGCTCTGTCCGCCTTTCAGCACCTCGATCTTCTCGATCATGTGCGCCGGTATCGTGTCGAGCGGGGTGGTGGTCGTGTACAGGCGGTTGGAGATCCGCACGCCGTCGATCAGCCAGATGACGTCCTGCCGCCGGCCGCCCAGCAGCGACACGCTGACATAGTCGAAAGCCCCGTTCTTGGGCGCGACATAAAGACCGGGCACCAGCATCTGCAGCGCCTGGCTGGCGTCCACGAAGCCGCCATTCACGATCTGCTCTTCGGTGACGATCTCGACGCGAGCGCCATACTCGGCCAGATCGGCGGCCAGCGATTCCTCGAGCTGTCCCCACACCGTCACCGTATCGACGGCAGGCCCCTGCTGAGCCATTGACGGGGCCGCGCCAAGCGTCACAGCCGCCAGCGCGACCGCACCGGCCAGTACAAGCTTCAAACGCAACGCCATCCTCCGCCTCAACCGCGCGGACGCGGACGATCTTCAGAGAAAAGCCTAACTGCCGGAATCTAATTGTATACAAAGAATGGCAGATTCGGACGCAATCACAGCGCCCGTCGATCAAGCGTTGCAATCCGGCAACACGAGCGTGTCCGCGCTCAGGCGACCCGCGCGCCCGGACGGACTTCAGCCGCCACGAGAATGCCCGCCCGTTGCTGATGGCGGCGCAGCAGGATCACCACAGCGGCGCTGGCCATATCGGGATCGCGCCCCAGCACGGCGCTGTAGACGTCCCGCGACAGTCTTGCCGCCTCGGCCTTGCCCGCCGCCGTTTCCAGGTCCGCGACGGCCCCGGCATGATGCGGTATGACGGGCGCCGCGACCATCAGCCTTTCGGCAAGGGCCGGTCCCGCCGCCGAAAACAGCGCCCGCGCAAGCCCGACGCGCAGGTGCTGGAATTCCGCGACAGGCCCGTCCTCTTCCGCAACATGATCCATCATGTCGACGAAACGGCCCATCAGGGCGATCTGCGCCAGCGTCGCGCGCACCGCCGCCCGCCGCACCGCCAGCGACAGAAGCTCGACATGCAGATCGATCATGTCGCCGACATCACCGGGCGCCACCGTCCGGACCCGGGCGCCCTTGTTGAGAACGATGCCGGCAAGGCCCTGCGCTTCAAGCTTCTGGAGCGCGGCCCGCACGATCGTGCGGCTCACCCCGTGCGCCTCGGCGATCTCCACCTCCCGGAGGGCGTCGCCGGGCTTGAGCGCGCCCAGATGGATGGACATCGCGATCTCGTCGGCAAGACGCCCGGCTTGCGATCCGTCCTCGACCGGCGGCAGGGGAAGCAGATGGGAATGCCCGCAGCTCATCGTCGACGTTCCCGCGCTGGTCCTGGCTTTACGCTTAGCCCTGCCCTTTTCGCCGCACAATCGAAAGAGCCGTGTCGCGCTCGCCTTCCCATCCTATAGTGGCCTTGTCGATCCCGAGGCCCGCCATGACGCTGCCCGATCCTGCCCGCTACGCCGCTGAAGCCGCCCGCGCCATCGGCGCCGGGTACGCCGACCTCGACACTGGAGGCGGCTATCTGTTCCGCATATCCCGGGGCGGATGCTCGGTCCTCGGCGGGGCGGGTGCGATCTGCAGCTATCCCGTCAACAGCGCCACCAGCGTCGCCATCGCGCGGGACAAATCGCATGCCAAGTCCGTGCTTCGGGACGCCGGCCTGCCGGTGATTCCGGGCGGGCTTTTCTTCGCCCAAACGCGGCGCGCCATGCTGCGTGGCCCCGGTCGCGAAATCGCCGATGCACGAAGCTTTGCGGCCGGGCTGGGCTACCCTGTGTTCTGCAAGCCGAACACCGGCGGACGGGGCAATTTCGCGGAGATCATCGCCTCGGACGTTGACCTTTCCGGCTATGCCGCCCGCCTTGCCGTCGATTTCGAGGCCTTTCTCGTCGAGCCCGTCATTGCCGGCGTCGAGCACCGCGTCCTGATCCAGGACGGCCGCTCCGTTTTCCATTCGACAAAATCGCCGCCGGCGCTCGAAGGCGACGGCGTCTCCAGCCTGGCCGAGCTTCTGGACCGGCTCAACCGGGCGCTCGAAGAGACAGACGTCTCGCCCTATCCGCACTCCTCGCTCGACCAGACCAGCCGGCGGACCGCCGATATTCCTGTTGCCGGCGAGCGCATTCCCCTCCCCGGCAGGCGCAATCTCAGCACCGCTGGAGCCGTGGAAGAGTTCAGCGAGGAGGTTCCGGCGCCGCTCCACGATCTTGCGCGGGAGGCTGTCGCGGCGCTGGGTTTGCGCATTGGCGCGGTGGACCTGTTCGACACGTCTGCGGCGCGCGACCTGTCGCGCCTTGTCGTCATCGAGGTCAACGGAAATCCCGGCCTGCGCACGCTTGAACTCGCGGGACGAATGGATCTCATCGCCGGAATCTGGTCCGGCATGCTCAACGAATTGCTGGAGGGCTGACATGTTCGGCCTGCCAAAATTCGGTGACGGCATCTGTCTTTCCCGCATCGCCGACTTCTACGATGCGCTTGAAATCGACACGGAAGCCCTGTCGCGCCGGTCGATCGTGGTGACCGGAACGAATGGCAAGGGCTCGACCGCTCGTTTCATCGCTTCGGCGCTCGAAGCGACCGGGTTGAGAGTGGGCTGTTTTACCTCGCCTCATCTGTTCGATGTCCGCGAACGCTTTCTGGTCGGCGAGGAAATGATTTCACGCGCGGACTTCGACGATTATGCGGGAGCCGTGCTCCGCCACAACGTCGCCCTGCCGGACCGCGACCGCATGGGCGCCTTCGAGGTTCTGTTTCTCATGGCCGTGCTCTGGTTCGAACGCGAAGCGCCCGACGCCATCGTCTGGGAAGCGGGAATCGGCGGACGCTATGATCCCGTTCGTACCGTTCGGGCCAGGGTTTCGGCGCTCACCTCGATCGAGCTGGAGCACACCGAGCTTCTGGGCGCGACCGAGGAGCTGATCGCCTACGACAAGACCGACGCCCTCGCCCCCGGCGGGACACTGGTGCTGTCGCCCGGCATTCCGCCGGCTCTCGCGGACCGCATCGCCCGGTATGCCAGCCTTTCCAGCAAACGGGCGATCCGACCGGCGGACCGTGTCGGCGGCGCCCGCAACACTCTGGACGGCGCCGTCTTCGCGTGGCGCGATGAGGCTCGCGACATTCCTGTCCAGCTGCGCCTGATCGGCCGGCATCAGATCGACAACGCCGTCACCGCCGCCCAGACCGCCGCCTGCTGGCTGGAGAACGACGACCCGCTTCGCGTTGATCGCCTGCCGCCAGACTCGTGGCCGGTCCTTCTCGGCGGGCTCGGGCAGGTCCGATGGCCCGGCCGGCTGGAACGGGTCGCCTCCGGTCCCGATCTCTGGATCGATGTCGGCCATACGCCAAACGCTGTCGATCTCGTCACCGCGGCGTTCCTGGACGTCGTCCCGCGCGAGCGGACGCTGATCGTCTTCGGCGTCTCGGCCTCGAAGGACATTCGCTGGATCGCCGCGATCGTGGCGAGCCGCTTCGACCGCTTCATCCTGACCCGGGCGCGCAAGTCCGGCGCGGACGTGTCCGCCTACGCGGACATCTTTGACGGGCTCGACGCGACGATCGAACCGGACATTGTCCGCGCCGCCGGCCTTGCTCGCGCCCGCGCCAGCCGCGACGGGCTCACCGTCCTCGCGATCGGCGGATTGTTCCTTGCGGCGGAATTCCAGCACGCCTGGTCCGGCGGCGATCCCGACGCGCTCGCGTTTCTCTAGCGGCCTTGCCGCCCGGAGTCATTCTCGGGCAAGCGAAGCGCGTCCTATGGAGTCATTCTCGGGCAAGCGAAGCGCATCCCGAGACTCTTTCCTTGCTTGAAGTCATTCTCGGGCAAGCGAAGCGCGACCTATGGAGTCATTCTCGGGCAAGCGAAGCGCATCCCGAGAATCTTTCCTTGCTTGAAGTCATTCCCGGGCAAACGAAGCGCGACCTGAAGTCATTCTCGGGCAAGCGAAGCGCATCCCGAGAATCTTTCTTGCCGCAACTGGGCTGGCCACAACTGGATTCTTCGCGACCCCACCGTCATGGGCGACAGCGCTGCCGATTCAAAGGTGTCGCCCCCGGGTCTCCGCAGCTCCGCCGCTGCGCGCCCGGGATCCCGCCCTCGAACCGAGCGTGACCACAACGCCCTCGCCTCACCCGCCAGCGTCGCGCGCCGCCGCCGCCGACTTGCGCTTCCTCGGCGATTTGAGACGCTCGCCGTCGAGGCTGTCCTCCTCGCCCTGGAACATGCCTCGGATATCGACGGTCGATTTGACGCCAAGATGGCGGAAATTGGCGCGCAGCCAGGCCTCCGAGGCCGCCCGTCCGCGCTGGAACAGCATCTCGATGAACTCCGGTTCGACGTTGAATTTCGAGGACGCGCCAAGATGCGAAAGCGTCTCCTCGTCGCCGATCGTGTGCATCAGCACGCGCCGATAGCCGGTTCCCTCCAGCCGGCCTTCATCGATAAGGCGTCCGACGAAATCGATGGCCCTGAGATCGCGGAGCAGCGAGGCGTTGAACGTGATCTCGTTGATGCGGTTGACGATGTCGCGCGCCGTGCGCGGCGCGCCCTCCCGCCGGACCGGATTGATCTGGACCAGCACGACATCGTCGCTCCGGCAGCTTTCGAACAGCGGCCACAGCGCGGGATTTCCCGTGAAGCCGCCATCCCAGTAGGGGACGCCGTCGATCTCGACCGCCTGGAACATCAGGGGCAGGCAGGCCGACGCCATGACATGCTCGGCTGTCAGCTCCTTTTTTTCCCACACATGGGCGCGCCCGGTCTGCACGCTGGTCGCGGAGATGAAGACTTTCAGTTTCGATTTGCGGACCCGTTCGAAATCCACCAGTTCGAGCAGCAAATCCCTCAGTGGATTGAGGTTCAGGGGATTGAAATCATAGGGGCTCGCCACACGCGTGATCAGGTCGAACATCACATAGGCGGGCGACGTGTCGAGATTCCAGCCGCTGAGCAGCGCCTCGATGGGCGAGCGTTTCAGCGGCGAGTTGCGCGCTTCGCGCAGCACGCCGGTCCAGAACGAACGCAGCGCGGCGCGGGCCTCGTCGCGGTCGCCGTCGGCGTAGCCGGCCGCCAGCGCGACCGCGTTCATCGCCCCGGCGGATGCGCCTGTCAGCGCCTCGATCTCGATCCGCTCGTCTTCCAGCAGCCGGTCGAGCACGCCCCATGAAAACGCGCCGTGCGCCCCGCCGCCCTGTAGCGCGAGGTTGACCAGTTTGCGCTTGGCGAGGGGTTCCTTCATGGCGCGCAGGCTAGCAGACATTCGCGCCGTCGTCCCGCGCGTGAACAACCTGCTTCCAGGCGAACCCGGGAAAACACCGCCGGCCCTGCGGCTCGACCCACCGCTGTCATCCCGGAAACGGCGCAGCCGTTATCCGGGACCCATTCCTCGACTTCGGGATTCGCTGAAAAACGGGTCCCGGGTCTAGGCAGCTGCGCTGCTGCGCCCGTGATGACAAACAGGGTTGCGGCCCTTGCCAGTAAAGGGCTGCGCAATTCCGGCGTCTATCGGCGAACCGTTAGAGGTCCACAACCTCGATGAGGTCATAGCCATACCGGTTGAGCGCCGGCGCCATCGCGGCCCTGTTGGCGGCGCCTCCTGTCACATAGGCCGTTGCAGGACCGACATTGACGCCTGAGCCTTGAGCGGGCGCCACCCGCAGAACCTGTCGCGCCACCGCAGCGCCGGTGTCGACAAGGATCACCCCCGACGGACAGGCCGCCGCAATCTCCTCGCGCAGCAGGGGAAAATGCGTGCAGGCCAGGACGACCACGTCGATCCGGGCGCCGGTCGGAGTGCCGAACAGCCGACCAATTGCCGACCGCACTTCCGACCGCACTTCCGCCGGTTCGCCTGCCTGTCCGCGTGCCGCCCGCTCGGCGAGATCCACCAGGCCTGCCGACCCAAGGCGCACCACCGTCTTGCCGGCCGCGAACCGCCGCTCCAGCTCGTCGAGATACAACCGGCGCACCGTCCCCGGCGTCGCCAGCACGCCGATTACGCCCGTTCGGGTCAGGTCGGCCGCCGGCTTGATCGCCGGCACCGTGCCGACCACCGGTATCGCCACCCGCGCGCGAATGTCCTGTAGTGACAATGTCGAAGCTGTGTTGCAGGCGACCACCAGCACGTCCGGCCGGGCGATCTCCACCAGCGCCGCGCAGAGGCCGGGAAGCCTGCCGCGCAACTCGTCGTCCGACTTCACGCCGTAAGGGAAGAAACCGGAATCCGCCGCGTAATCGACAGCCCAGTGTGGCGCCGCCTTGCGCACTTCCTGCACGATCGTCAGACCGCCGACCCCCGAATCAAACACCAGCGCACGTACCATGCAGGCTTCAGTCCTGGCGCCGCTCGGCGAGCGAACTGTAAAGGTCTGGCCGTCTGTCGCGAAAGAACCCCCACGCGGCGCGCGTGCGGTCGATCGCTTCGAGATCGAAACTCGCTACCGCCACGCCCTGTTCCGTCCGGCCGAGATCACTCACCACCTCGCCGGTCTCGTCGCAGATAAACGACGTTCCATAAAATGCCTGGCCGCCCTCCTCGCCAACCCGGTTGGCTGCGGCGACGGGAATCACATTAGCGACCGCATGCCCCAGCATCCCGCGACGCCAGCGCGCGGCGGTGTCCAGTCCCGCATCCTGCGGTTCGGCGCCGATGGCGGTGGGATAAAGGAGGACGTCCGCGCCCATGAGCGCCATGGCGCGGGCCGCTTCGGGAAACCACTGGTCCCAGCAGATCCCGACGCCGATCCGGCCGTGGCGTGTCTCCCAGACCTTGAAGCCCGTGTCGCCTGGCCTGAAATAGTACTTTTCCTGATAGCCCGGCCCGTCCGGAATGTGGGATTTGCGATAGACGCCGAGGAGGCTGCCATCGGCGTCGGCCATGACCACGGAATTGTAGTAGTGCGGGCCCGACTTCTCGAAGATCGAGATCGGGATCGCGACGCCGAGTGCGCCGGCCAGGTCCGCCATCGCCGTCACAGCCGGATGCGTCCGCCACGGATGCGCCCTCGTGAAATGCTCTTCCTGCTGTGTCCTGCAGAAATAGTGACCCTGGAAAAGCTCGGACGGCAGGATGACCTGCGCGCCTTTGGCGGCGGCGTCACGCGCCAGTCGCGACACACAGTCGATATTCTCGTCGATGTCGTCGGTCAGGGCCGACTGGAGGACCCCGATCGTCAGCTTGCGCACCATCTCGTATATCCTCAGGCTGGCTGCTGCTGGGTGATGCAGTGAAACGCCCCGCCGCCCGTCAATATGTGGCGCGCCGGCAAGCCGATGACAGCCCTGCCGGGGAACACGGGGCCCAGCGCCTCCAAAGCCGCGTCCGCGTAAGGCGTTCCATAGGTCGGAACCACGACAGCGGCGTTGCCGATAATGAAATTGACGTGGCTGGCCGGCGCGACCTCGCCATCCTCGCCGACGACACGCCCTGGCGAGGGAATCTGCAGCACCTGCAGCCTTCGCCCGCGCGCATCCCGCGTCATCCGCAGCGTGGCCGCGACCGCCTCCAGCCGGGCGGCGTTGGGATCGTCCGTCCCCGACGGACTCTGGCACACGACAACGCCGGGCGCCACGAACCGCGCGATGTTGTCGACATGACCGTCAGTGTGATCGTTCAACAGCCCATCGCCGAGCCAGACCACCTGTCTGGCCCCTAGCGTGTCGCGCAGAAAGCTTTCGGCCTCCGCCTCCGTCCAGGCATTACGGTTGGGGTTGAGAAGACATTGCCGCGTCGTGAGAATTGTGCCCTCCCCGTCCCAGTCCAGGGCGCCGCCCTCGATCACGCGGCTGAAGCGCGCCGACCTTGCATGCGTCAGGCTGGCGATGAATTCCGCCACCTCGTCATCGTGCTCATAGACAAACTTCGACCCCCATCCATTGAACTCGAACGTCAGGCAGCGGTCTTCCGCGAGGAAGATCGGCCCGATATCCCGCAACCAGATGTCGCCATAGGTCGCTGGAATCAGCTCCGCGTGGTCGCCGATCAACCGCTCCGCGGACAGCATCGCCATCAGGCCGCCGACGAGGACGCGAACCTGGTCGCCCGGGCGGCCGTCCAGGCCTGGCGCCGCGAGCGCCTTCACCATCGCGGCGACCTCCCGCTGCGCTGCGTCGAAACTCCCCGGCCAGATATCAGGATCGGCAGGCCACGCTGTCCAGATCGCGGCATGCGGCGCCCATTCGGCGGGGGGATGGAGGGCTGCTGGCGTCATACCGGGGGTATAGGCAGTTTCCGGTGCGGAGGGTACGGGGCCGTAGCGCGAAATCCGCTAACCTGCCTCAAGTGCCGTGCTCATCCCAGCATCATGAGGGTGGCTTTGCTGCAACATGCCGTTTGATTCGCGCTTGAGGCGACATTGGTGACCATCCGTCGCTCACGCCCGCCGCGACGCCAAGGGTCGTGATCCTTGTCTTTGCTAGAAAACCTGAAAATCACCTCCCTACCGACCGTCACCAAACCTTCGAAAACCGCGGCTACACGCACCTGCAAGCGTGCGGAGACGATCGCCGGCAATCGCATCAACCAGGCATCTAGGGAATCTGCAGACATGAAAACGTACAGGCTTGCCTTCTTGGCGACGACCGCTTTGGTGGGCAACATATTTGTCGCCGCCACCGCGTCGGCCCAGTCGACCGCATCGGCCGCCGTCGACACCATCGTCGTGACGGGCAGTTCCGGTCCGCAGGATGTCGGTGGAATCATCCAGGCTGAAACTGTCGCCAAGGCTCGGACGACGATCGAGCAGACCTTCATCGACACCCAGGTCGGCGGCCAGACCATCCTTCAGTCACTCAACATCGTGACGCCGGGCCTCAACTTCACCAACAACGACCCCTACGGCACCAGCGGCGGGAAAATTCGCCTCCACGGTTTCGACGGCAACCGCGTCGCCTTGACCTTTGACGGCATGCCGCTCAACGACACCGGCAACTACGCGACCTTCACTAACCAGCTGCTCGACAGCGAACTGATCGCCAGCGCCCAGGTCAACACGGGCTCCACCGACGTCGATAGCCCGACCGCAGCCTCGACCGGCGGCACAATCAACTTTTCGAGCTTAACGCCTTCGACCGAGGCCGGCGGCTGGGGCCAGGTCCAGATCGGCGAATTCAACTATCGACGCTACATGGCGTTCGCGGAAACCGGCGAGTTCGGCCCTTGGGGCACGCGCGCCTGGGGCGCCTTCTCCTATCAGAAGTACGACAAGTTCAAGGGCGCCGGAGAACTGTTCAAGCAGCAGTTCAACGCCAAGATCTATCAGCCAATCGGCGAGGGCAATGACTTCGTTAGCCTCGCGGTCCACTACAACCAGAACCGCAACAACAACTATATCGGACCCAGCCTCGCCGTTCTCGCCAACCCCGTGACCGGACTTGGCGCGCTCCCCGATGAAACCGTCACCAATCCGCGCGGCTTTGAACTCGACCTGAACACCAGGTATCTGCCCATCGCGACGACCACGCGCGCCGGGTTCGCCGGCGACATTGACCAGGATCCCGCCGCCAACTCGGCGTTTTACCGGCTCCGGATCAATCCCTCGAACACCGGCAACATCCGCGGCCAGTCGCGCTTCGACTTTGGCGACAAGATCACCCTCACCGTCGATCCCTCCTTCCAGTATGTTCTCGCCAATGGCGGCACCCAGAACATCAACATCTGGGAAAGCTGCAATGGCTCAAGCGCCAACAACTCGCTGACCCTGCCCACCCCGGCCGCGCCCAGCTGCCCGGCGCTGACCCGCCAGCTGATCGGCTCTGCCAACATCGCGACCGTCGGCCGCGATCTCAACGCCGACGGCGACGTCAACGATCTGGTGCGGGTCATGAACCCCAGCAACACCAACACCCGCCGCTACGGACTGCTGACATCGTTGATTTACCGCATCAATGACGATCATCTCGTGCGTGGCGGCTACACGCTGGACTATGGCCGCCACCGTCAGACCGGTGATTTCGGCTTCATCAACAACAACTTCCCGGATATCAGCTACGAGAATGTTTTCGGCGGGAAGGACGGCAACGGCCGGCCGCTGCTGACTGCCAACGGCCAGAAACTGCAGAACCGCGACCGCTTCTCCATTGCGACGCTGAACCAGATCAGCCTCGAATATCGCGGCACATTCTTCGAGGACTGGGATCTCAGCGTTGGCGTCCGGGCGCCCTTCTTCAATCGCGAACTCAACCAGTACTGCTTTTCGCAGGCTGGCAGCTCCAACGTCCGCTGCACGGCGGAGACTCCGAACGCCACACTTGCTAATGGAAACGTGACGTTTGCCGGCTCCACGACCCAATTCATCCGACCGTACGAGAAGGACCTTGAGTTCGACGACGTGCTCCCCAATCTCGGCCTCAGCTACGATCTGGGCGACAGCCAGTTCTACGGCAGCTACGCCGAATCGACCTCGCTGCCCCGCACCGACAACCTCTACACCGTCTTCCGTCTGGCCGACGGCTCGGTTGGCAATCCTGACGTTCAGCCGGAAACCAGCACCACGCTGGAGGGCGGCTATCGCTACAACGGAGATGGCGTCGTCGCCTCCGCCAACGTCTGGTCGACGGAGTTCGCCAACCGCATCGTCACCTCCTTCGATCAGGACACCGGCCTCTTCATCGACCGCAATGTCGGCAAGGTCGAACAATACGGCCTCGACGCTGGCCTTGGCTGGGAGCCGACCGAGGAATTGCTGATCTACGTCTCGGCCTCCTACAATGACAGCGAAGTGCAGGACAATATTCAGGTCGGCCGCGGGCCCGCACCGGGCCTCGTGCCGATCTTCGCGCTGACGAAAGGCAAACAGCTGGTCGAGACCCCTGAAGTCACCTGGTCGTCCCGCGTCCAGTACGAGCCCATGCCCGGCCTTCGCTTCGGCGGCCAGATCAAATTCGTGGGCGAGCGCTGGGTGACCGACGTCAACGACCTCAAGACCGATGAATATCTGATCACGGATCTTGATGCGACCTGGGCGCTCGACATGTTCGGCCTCGAGAACTCGTCGATCAAGCTCAATGTCATCAACCTTTTCGACAAGGACTATTTCGGCAGCATCGGCTCCTCGACGAGCGCCACGTTCGGCGCTCCCGGGTTCAGCCGTCCGTTCGCTTCGGTCGGCGCGCCGCGCACCTTTACGGCGTCGCTGCGGGTCGGCTTCTAGGGTCTCGGCCCCGGCAGGACGGCTCGCTGGCTGTCCCTGCGGCGCCGTCGAAGATGTAGCGTGAGATGCGGCGGGCTCTTGTAATAGGGGTCCGCCGTTTTCGTCTCGCCGTCCGTGCGGCGCCGCCGGCCCTTCTAGCCGTCCCGACGAACCTGTAAGGGTGTCCCCGAACGGACAGGCGAGGGCTTGAAATGGACGGCGCGATTGGCTTCTGGCGGCGCAGGCCAGGCGCGGCAGTTGCGATCGCCATCGCCTGCCTCGTCGCGCTGCGCATCGCGGTGCTGGCGGCGACGCCGCTGGAACTCGGCCCGGACGAAGCCCAGTACTGGCGCTGGTCGCGATCCCTGGACTGGGGCTATTATTCCAAGCCGCCGCTGATCGCGTGGGGCATCGCTGCGGCCACATCGGTCTTCGGCGATGCGGAATGGGGCGTTCGGCTTTTGGCGCCCATCGCCCATGGCCTTGCCGGCTTCTTCCTCTTCAGCCTTGGGCGACGGGCCTTCGATCCGGTCGTCGGCGCCTGGTCGGCGGCCCTTTACCTCCTGATGCCGGGGGTCTGGTTGTCCTCCGCTATCATGTCGACGGACGCCGTGCTCCTGCCGATGTGGACGGCTACGCTGTTCTGCCTGTGGCGACTGCGTGAGACGCCCCGGCTGACCGAAGGCCTGCTTCTGGGTCTCGCCCTGGGCCTCGCCATGCTGGCCAAGTACGCCGCTCTTTACCTGATCGGCGGGGCCGTCCTGGCCTCGCTGATCGATCTCCAGACCCGCCGCGCGCTCATGTCTCCGGGAGGGCTCGCGGCGCTCGCCGTCGCCGCGCTCGTCCTTTCGCCCAACCTCGCCTGGAACGCCGCCAATGATTTCGCCACTGTCAGCCATACGACCGACAACGCCAACTGGAACGCCGCGACCTTCGACCTTTCGCATTTCGGCAAGTTTCTCACGGACCAGATGGCCGTGTTCGGTCCGGTGAGCTTTTTGGTCCTCCTCGCCGGCTGCCTCCTCCTCGTCCGCCGCAGCCGGGGCGAGACCCTGACGCGAGAACTCTGGCTCATCTGCTTTATCGCTCCTCCGCTGATCGTTATCGCCTTCCAGGCGGTCATCTCCCGCGCCCACGCCAACTGGGCGGCGACCGCTTATCCTGCGGCCTGCGTCCTGCTGGCGTCGTGGATCGCCCGCGCGCGCTGGAGCCGCATTATCAAGGCCGGCGTCGGTCTCAATGCGGTCGTTGGCGTCATTTTTCTGGTCTTCGCCGTCGCGCCTTCCCTGGGCGACGCGGTCGGCGCCTCGAACGCCTTCAAGCGCGTGCGCGGCTGGGAAGAAACCGCCGCCGGCCTCGCCCGGATCGCCCGCGAAAACGGCGCCAGCGCCGTGATGTTCGACGAAAGGGAAATCTGGCACGGCGTGGATTACTACGGCCGCGACCTGGATCTGCCGCCCGTCAGAAGCTGGCGCCGGCTCGCGGAGGCGCGCAGCCATGCCGAGGAAGCTGGAACCCTGCTGCCGGGCGAGGACTGGCTGGTCCTTGTCGCCAGCGTCCGGCCGGATTTCCGCCCGCTCATTCGCGCTGATTTCGCGTCCATCGAGGACCGCGGCGTCCTTGCAATTCCCTTGGGCGGGGGCAAGGTCCGCGAACTCAGACTCTATCTAGCCTCGGGCTACAGTCCCCGGCTGCGCACTCCAGAATTCGAAGCCGAATTCGCCGGGAAGCAGGAGGACTGACAGGCAAGGCCCTCCCCCGGAGGAGCCGCCCGCAGGGCGCCGTCTCGAAGGGCGCAGCACGAGGGCCTTCAGGATTATTCTTCAACGCCTGTCAGGGCGTCTCCGCTCCCCGGAAGATCGGCGTTGCGCGCACGCCGGGACCTACGCCCTCCTGGCCCTCGGCGACAATGAGAACTTCCCGCGGAAGTCCTGCAATCCAGGCGCCGTCAGCGCTTTCATCGACGATATCGGCCGGGGCGAAACTTACGACTCCGCCGACATCGAGATATCGCACCCCGATGCGGCCCTGACTGTCGAGCGTGAGCAGGCCCGGGCTCACCTTGTGGGCGCCGCCCTCCCCGGTCTGAATACGCACCTCCGCGATCCGGCCGACGGGAATCGCACCGCCCGGGTTGGAGACTTCCACCTCCACCCGGTAGGCGCGTGTCGAGATGTCCGCAGTTTTGGCGACGTATCGCACACGCCCCAGGGCCTCGGCGCCGTCCGACAGTCTGAGGCGCGCCGGAGCGTCCACCTTGATCCGCCCTGCGGTGATCTCGGGCGTCTCGCCGACAACCAGGATGGGATCGAGTTCGACGACAACGCCGCATCCGCCGCCCGGCGCCAGAAAATCCCCAACATTGGCCAGCCTTTTCTCGAACACGCCGGCAAACGGAGCGCGAATCTGCGTCTTAGCCAGCTCGATGCGCGCGAGATCCAGCGCCGCCTTGGCGCCGTCAAGGGTGGCTCGGGTCGTCGCGACCCGCGCTTCGGAGGCCCAGCCCTTGGCCGTCAGCTCGACCGCGGCCCTGTGGTCGAGATCCTTCCCGCTGGCGTCGGCCTCGGCCTCGCGCACCCGGGCCGACCGTCCATCGACGTCAAGGCCGCACAACAGGGCTCCCTTCGCCACGGCGCTTCCCTCGACAGCTGGCGCGCTCGTGACCGCCCCAGTCGTTTCCGCCTTCACCGTGACAGTGCGCGCCGCTTCGCTGCGGCCGTTGAGCGCCAGGTAGACCGGACGCACCTCGGCGACCGAGCGCAGCACGACGACCGGCATGCCGTCCTTGGCTACCCTGCCGGGCGACACCGGCTTGTCGAGGGTGGGCACCGTCTGGGCCTCGACTGTGACGATCGCATCCCTGTCGCTCATAAGCGAGCGAAAGCCGAAAAAGACGCCCATCACGGCGATAGCGCCGACCAAGATCGTCAACCAACGCGGCAAAGCTGCGATCCTTTTTCTCCAGACGCTGGCTCAGCTGCGTCTGTCTCCAGGGTGGATATGGGAGGTACAAGTCGTTTTTGCGTTATAGAGACCTTCGCCCCGGTCCGGTATCGAAAACCCGTGTCTGACTAAACGCTCACTTCAGTTGCTATTGGTCCTGCCTTTCCCTAGAGCCTGATGCGATCGACCTGGATCAGGTCGATCGTTGAATCAGTCTCTACACCAATGAATCCAGAGCAATTTTCGTCGCACGATCCGGATCAACACGATCCGGATCGATCGAAGGTTGCTCTAGGTCCACCTCGCGCCCGGCCTGGCAACGGCCTTTCCCTCAAAGATCGCTCGTCATGGAAGCCGCCCAGAAGCCCGCCAGGTCGCCCAACGCTCCGACGGACGAAACCGTGCTGGAGGTGCGTCATTTTACCGACCGCATGTTCTCGTTCCGCATCACGCGCCCGCTTGCATTTCGCTTCCGTTCGGGAGAATTCGTGATGATCGGGCTCGACCAGGACAGCGGGAAACCGCTTCTGCGGGCTTATTCGATCGCCAGCCCATCCTGGGACGAACAGCTGGAATTTTTCTCGATCAAGGTTCCGGACGGGCCGCTGACCTCCCGCCTTCAGTCGATCCAGCCCGGCGACACCGTTTTGCTCGGGCGCAAATCGGTTGGAACGCTTGTCCACGATGCGCTGACGCCCGGCCGGCGGCTCTATCTCTTCTCGACGGGCACGGGCGTCGCGCCCTTCGCGAGTATCATCCGTGACCCCGAAACCTATGAACGTTTCGACCAGGTGATCCTGACCCAGACCTGCCGCCTAGCCGGGGAACTCGCCTATGCGACTGAGCTGGTCGCCAGCCTGCCGGAAGATCCCCTGGTCGGAGACTTCGTCAAGGGGCGTCTTGCCCACTACACCACGGTCACACGCGAGCCCTGGCCCAACCGGCAGCGAATCACGACGCTGATCGAGAATGGCCAGCTGTTCCGCGACCTTGGCGTCCCGCCCCTCGATCCGGCTGTGGACCGGGTGATGATCTGCGGCTCGCTCGAAATGCTGGCCGACACCCGGGCGCTGGTCGAGAAAGCTGGATTCACCGAGGGATCCAACGCCTCCCCCGCCCAGTTCGTGGTGGAAAAAGCGTTCGTGGGTTGAGACCTTCCGACGCCGCGAGGCGCCGGCAAAGCCGCCCTTCACCTAGCTGCCGAAATGCGTCATCAACACCGCTCGCCGAACCTGCAGGGGAAGCTCCCATGGCCGCCAACGAGAAGGTCTATCCGGCCCCGTCGGACTTCGCGGCGCATGCGCATGTCGACGCCGAGCGCTACCGGACCCTTTACGAGGCGTCGCTGGCCGACCCGGACGCTTTCTGGGGCCAGCAGGGCAAACGCCTGCGCTGGACCCGGCCCTACACCCGGGTCAAGAACGTCAATTGGGACATCTCCCGCACGGGCGATCCCAACGATCTGTCGATCAGATGGTTCGAGGACGGTGTCCTCAACGTCTCGGCCAACTGCATCGACCGCCACCTGCCCGCCAAAGCCGATGCGACCGCGATCATCTTCGAGGGCGACGATCCGTCGGTCTCCCGCCGCATCAGCTATTCGGAACTCTACAGCGAGGTCTGCCGCCTCGCCAACGTGCTCAAGGCGCGCGGCGTCGGCAAGGGCGACCGGGTCACCATCTACATGCCAATGATTCCGGAGGCGGCGTTCGCGATGCTCGCCTGCGCCCGTATCGGCGCGGTCCATTCTGTCGTCTTTGGCGGCTTTTCGCCCGAAGCGCTTGCCGGGCGACTTTCCGATTGCGGCTCCGTCTGCATCGTCACCGCCGACGAGGGCGTGCGCGGCGGACGGGTGTCGGCGATGAAGCGCAATGTCGATACGGCCCTGGAGCCGGGACGGGGCGTCTCCACCGTAACCTCGGTGATTGTCGTCAAGCGCACCGGCGCCGCGATCGACATGATGCCGGACCGCGACGTGTTCTACGACGACGCCGCAAAAACCGTGTCCGACGAGTGCCCGCCCGAGGAGATGAACGCCGAGGACCCGTTGTTCATCCTTTACACGTCCGGATCGACGGGAAAGCCCAAGGGCGTCCTGCACACATCCGGCGGCTATCTCGTCTGGGCCTCGCTGACCCATGAGATCGTCTTCGACTACAAGCCGGGCGAGGTCTTCTGGTGCTCCGCAGACGTCGGCTGGGTGACGGGGCACAGCTACATCGTCTACGGGCCGCTCGCCAACGGCGCGACGACGCTGATGTTCGAGGGCGTGCCGACCTGGCCCGACGCCTCGCGTTTCTGGAAAACCGTGGACAAGCACCAGGTCAACATCTTCTACACGGCCCCGACCGCAATCCGGTCCCTGATGGGTTCTGGCGACGCGTTCGTCACGGGCTCATCCCGCAAATCCCTGCGTCTCCTCGGTTCGGTCGGCGAGCCGATCAACCCCGAAGCCTGGGAATGGTATCACCGCGTCGTGGGAGAGCGCCGCTGCCCCATCGTTGACACCTGGTGGCAAACCGAGACCGGCGCTACCATGATGACGCCCCTGCCAGGCGCGCACGCACTCAAGCCGGGCTCGGCCGCCAAGCCCTTCTTCGGAGTCGCGCCGCAGCTGGTCGATGACGCCGGCGCGGTGCTCGAAGGCGAGGCCGCCGGCAATCTCTGCATTCTCGCATCATGGCCGGGACAGGCGCGGACCCTCTATGGCGACCACCCGCGTTTCGTCTCCGCCTATTTCAGCGCCTATCCCGGCAAATACTTCACCGGCGACGGGTGCCGGCGCGACGAGGACGGCTACTACTGGATCACCGGCCGGGTCGACGATGTCATCAACGTTTCGGGACATCGCATGGGGACAGCCGAGGTCGAAAGCGCGCTGGTTTCCCACCCCAAAGTCGCCGAAGCCGCCGTCGTCGGCTTCCCTCACGACATCAAGGGCCAGGGCATCTATGCCTACGTGTCGCTCATGGCGGGAGAGGCGCCGTCCCCGGAACTGCGTGGCGAGCTGGTTCAGTGGGTGCGCAAGGAGATCGGCCCGTTCGCCTCGCCCGACCTCATCCAGTTCGCGCCGGGCCTGCCGAAGACACGCTCCGGAAAGATCATGCGCCGCATCCTCCGCAAGATCGCCGAGAATGATTTCGGGGCCCTTGGCGACACCTCGACACTGGCCGATCCAGGCGTCGTGCAGGACCTCATCGATAACCGTTTGAACCGATAGAACAGCGAGATTGCGTGACGCGTGAGACGGGCGAACTTGTCGACTGGAATGACGAGCGCGGTTTCGGCTTCATCCGGCCGACGGATGGCTCGTCGGACATCTATGTCCACATCAAGGCGATGCGGCGAGGCGACCAGCGTCCCAATGTCGGGGACCGGCTCAGCTTTGTGCTCGCCGCCGGCAAGGACGGTCGTCGCGCGGCCGCTGACGCCGCCATCATCGGCGCGGCCGCCACATCCCGAAAGTCGTCGGCCGCGACGGTTGAACTCGTGCCGACACGGCTTGTCGCAGCGACGTCGCTGCTGATCCTGCTTGTCGCCAATCTCCTGCTCGGACGTCTGCCTGTCTGGATCGTGTTTCTCTATCTGATCGCCGGGCTCGCGGCTTTTGTCTTTTACCAGGCCGACAAGCGCGCCGCCGGCGACAAGACATCCCGGACGCCCGAGCGCCGGCTGCACCTCCTCGACCTCGCATTCGGAATCGTCGGCGGACTCCTGGCCCAGCATTTTTTTCGCCATAAGACGCACAAGACGGAGTTCAGCGTCATAACGGGACTCATCACCGCGCTGCACGCGCTGGTGCTGGGCCTCGTTCTGTTCGGCGTTTACGCCCCCGGTTCGGTCGGCGACGTCTTTCGCCGCCTCTCGAATGGATGAAATCTCGGGACGCCGGACACCCATCCCCCAGGGCAAACCGCCCGTGCGATCAAGAAGCCATGTCCGGCGCGCCCGAACCAACTGGGAGGAAACCCCGCGAACGCACGACGGCCGGACAGCTCCCCGACGATCCTCGTCGTCAGACCGCGATGTCGAGATCATCGAGGTCAAAGTCGAGATCGTCGTGGTCCGCCTGATTGGCCGACTGCCTCACATGGCGCGCGATCGCCTCGAACAGGAACTCCCGGACGATCGGTTTGGCGACGTGATCGTCCGCGCCGGCCTGGCGGGCTTCCTCGATATGGTCGGGCGTCGCGTTGGCCGAGACCGCGAGGATCGGCGTCGATATGCGGCCATTGGCCCGTTCCCAGTCACGGATGGCGCGCGTTGCCGCGAGCCCCCCCATGATCGGCATCTGCAAATCCATCAGCACGAGGTCGTAGCGGCGCTCGGCGAACTTCGCGACGGCCTCCCGACCGTTTTCCGCGAAGATGATCTCCATTCCGCTGTGCGCCAGCAGAAGTTCGACAACCCTGCGGTTCATCGGATTGTCCTCCGCAACCAGCAGGCGGAGATTTTCGATCATCGTCTCGGCGTCGAAGTCCTCGATCGCCACTGCCGTCAGAGGTTTCAGCGCCGCGATGCGGTCGCGCGCGAGCGGCAGGACGACTTCGAAGATCGAGCCCTCTCCCTCCTTGGACCGCGCCGAAACCTTGCCGTTCATCAGCTCGACGAGTCGCTTCACGATCGACAGGCCAAGACCCAACCCGCCATATCTGCGTGATGTCGAATGATCGGCCTGCTCGAACCGGTCGAATATTCGCTCTGCGACCTCCGGCCCGAACCCGACGCCGGTGTCGGTTACAGTCAGTTTCAGCAGGGCCTCGGCGTCGCTGGAATCCTCGACCAGGGCCGACACCGAAATCGTTCCGGAACTGGTGAACTTCACCGCATTGTTCAGCAGATTGCCCAGCACCTGGCCAATGCGGACGGCGTCCCCCCGAAAGACCCCATCGACGCTCGCCGAAATGAAGGCGTCGAAGCGCAGCCCCTTGGCCTCCGCCCGGGCGCGGCCCGCCTCGCACGCCGAGCGCATCGTCTCTTCCAGTTCGAAGGGACGGATATCGAAATCGATGTCGTCGCCCTCCAGTCTCGAATACTCGACGAGATCGTCCATCACCCGGAGCAGGGTTCGACCAGACGTGGTGATGAGGCGCACCATCTCCGACTGGCGATCGTCCAGCTTAGTCCGGTTCAGCACTTCGGACACCGCCAGAACGCCGTTGAGGGGTGTCCGGATTTCGTGACTCATGTTCGAAAGAAAATCGCCCTTCGCCGCCGCCGCCACCAGCGCTCGCTGTTCGGCCTCACGCGCCTTGGATTCGATCTGCTTGCGGCCGGTCACGTCCTGGATAACGGCGAAAGCGCGCGCCGGAGAGCCGTTGACCGTCTTGAGAATTCGAATGCTGGCGCTGTGCCATATCTCGCGCCCGTCGCCGTGCGCCACGCGATACTCGATCGTGTAAGGCGGCCCGCCGGCGAGATGAGCGCGCCACTTCGCTCCAAGCATTTCGCGGTCCGCCACATGAATCCAGGTTTCATTGCCCGTCATGGAATCGACAGTAGGGCGTTGCGGGAAGAACTGTTTCCAGTCACCCTCAAGGTAGAGTTCGCGCTTCTCGAAATCGATCTCCCAGATCATCATGGCCGTCATCGACAGCCCGAACGTCATGCGTTCCTTGCTCGATTCGATCTCCTGCTGCGCCTCGATGAACGCGGTCACGTCCTCGTACATGATGACAACGCCGCCGATTTCGCCATCGGCGTCGCGCCACGGAGCTCCGGACCATTTCAGCCAGCCCGTGCGGCCGTCGGGCCGTTCGAAACGATCACGGTCATGCCGCATGATCTCGCCACGAAGCACCTGCCGCAGTGAGCTCGACCATTTCTCGGGCATCCACGGGATGAGATCGAAAATACTGCGCCCCAGCACCTGCTCTTCGGAAAGACCGCGTTCCTCGAAGAAATTGCGGCTGCCCATCAGCACGCGCATCTCGCGGTCGTACATCACCATGGTGATCGGGGCCGCCTGGATGAAGCGACGCACGGTGCTGTCGTCGTTCATCGCCGCGCGCAGCGCCGTGCTGCTGTCGGTCTTGTCGATCACAACGCCTTGCACCGCCTCGATCTGGCCACGCGGATCGGTCGAGACGGCGCCGCTCACCTGGATCGAGCGCATCGCCCCGCCCGGCCGCTGGACGCGCACCGCGCCGCTCAGCGGCTTGCCGGTGTCATAGCATTCGCGCGCAGCGGCGGCGGCGGCGCTGCGGTCTTGGTGCGCGACCAGTTCGAGAAAATCCTTAAGGGCGAGAGGCGGGGCGCCTGGATCGAGACCAAGTATGCGCGCCGCGCCGGGCGAGGTCTGAAGCTTGAAATCTCGACCGACCCGCCAGTGGCCGACATCGCCGACCTGTTCGATCGCCTCGCGTGCTGCGGCTGTTTCGAGGCGTTCGCGCTCGAGCGTATCCTGGCGTGTCACGTCCCGGCCGACGAAGGAAATCACCCCACCCTCTAGGATCCAGGACAGGTCTGCATCCACCAGCCTCACCTGGGCGCCAATCTTGAGGTGCAGCTGTATGGAGCGTGATGGGGAGGTCTCGCTCATCGACAGCAGCACGTTGCGCACGACGTCGCGGCGCTCGGCCTCGACATGTGACAGGATCGACGCGTCGTGGGCGCCGCCTGCCGGTCCGGTCAGCCGGCGATAGGCGATATTGGCGCGGAGAATGCGGCCGTCCCGGTCCATGAGCGCGAACGCATCGCCGACCGAATTGAGGAAATGTTCCACGGCGGCGTTGAAGCCACGGTCGATCTCGGTGACCGTCGAGCCAAATTCCGATGACGGTTGAATGGTTGACATGAGCGCTGGCAGACCCCGGTAAGGCGGCCATTTCGCGCGACAACCGTTAACAAACCACATAGCCGTAGGACAGGTGGCGGACCCGTTCAGGCGGCAAGATCGAGCGCCTGCCGGGCCAGCTCGATGTGCGCCATTTTTGCATTCAGCGGCGCCCAGTCGTCGTGTGCGTCGATCGACGCCCACAGCGCCTCCACCTCCTCGATGAGGAGACTGACCGGCGATTCCGCTGCAAAATAGGCGTGCGAGAGGCGTTCGGGTCGGTCCGGTCCGTGTGCCGCGAGGCGACGCCGGACCTCCTCGAACCCTGCTTCGCGATAGAGCGCGGCGAGCGGTCCGCCCATCGCCCTTGTCTCGCTGGCTGCGCCGCCAAACCAGTCGAAAAACACCTGCGGCCAGGGCGCCCGTGTTGCGCCCATCCAGCCGAACAAGGCTTGCAACAGCTCCAGATCGCCCTGCTCTGATCCCGGCTTCAAGCCGAGCATGCCGAGCGCCCGTGTCCGGAAAGCTCGCCGGTAAAAGGCGTCGAATTCATTGAGAGCCGCTTCGAGCGGGGCCGGTTCGCACACCAGCGCCAGGCATGAGGCGAGCTGGTTGAGATTCCACGCCGCCGCCGCCGGCTGCCGGCCGAACCGGTAAAGACCGCTTTCATCGAAATAGGCGGCTACGAAATTGGGATCGGAATAGGGCAGGAAACGCCAGGGACCATAATCGAAGCTTTCACCCGTCACGACCATGTTGTCGGTATTGAGCACGCCGTGCACGAAGCCCGCCGCCATCCAGGATGCTGCGAGATCAGCAGTCGCCCTCACCACTTCGCGCAACAGTCCGGCCGCCGATGTCGCCGTGTCGGCTCCCGCCGTTCCCGGATAAAAGTGCCGTACGCAATAGTCCACCAGCTGCACCAATGCGTCGCGGTCGCCCGCATGGGCTTGTCGCTGGAACGTCCCGAAGCGGACATGGCTGTGCGACAGCCGGACCAGAACGGCGGAGCGTGTCGGTGAGGGCTCATCGTGCCGCATCAGCGCCTCGCCGGTTTCGATCAGCGAGAACGCCTTCGACGTGTAGACCCCTAGCGCTTCGAGCATGCCGGCCGCCAGCACTTCGCGGACGCCGCCCTTCAGCGTCAGGCGGCCGTCGCCCTTGCGTGACCAGGACGTCTGGCCCGACCCCTTGGTTCCCAGATCAAGGAGCCGGCCGGCGCCGTCGCGAAGCTGCGCGAAAAGGAAGCCGCGGCCATCGCCGAGGTCGGGATTGTAAGTGCCGAACTGGTGACCATGGTAGGACAGCGCCAGCGGCGCATCGAGCGACCCCGCAAGCGGGCGGAAACCGGCGAAGTGATCCACCCACGCCTCGTCGTCGAGGCCGCCAAGCCCGACAGCCTCGGCCCAGCGCTGGTTGCGCCAGCGCAGCATGCGCTGCGGGAAGGCCGCCGCTTCAACAACGGTGTGAAAGCGTGCGTCGAGCTCGAGAATCGCCCGGTCCGGGCGATAGGGCGCCTCGCCCGGGCCGGCCGCCATGCTCAACCGCCCGGAACCAGAACGACCGGAATGCTGTAACGCCTCGCTTCGCCGTCCTCGGGCGGCATGTCTTCCTCCAGCACCAGCGTCGCGACCGTATCAACCATCATTCGAACGCTGATGCCAAGGGAAATGGACGGCGCCGACCGAGGCGCCGGGCGGACAGGGCAAAACGGAACCATTCCACCGCTGCGCGGTTCCCCTTCGGCAAGAAAGATTTTACCTTGGCGAAGCTTCCAAAGTTCAAGACCCCGGATTTGTCGCGCTTTCTGGACCGGCTCAGGCTGGACCGGCTTGGGCTGAACAGGCTTGGGCTGGATCGGCTCCGGCTGGACCGGCTTCAGCTCGAAAGGCTGCGTTTGGACCGGCTCCGATTTCCGGACATGTCACGACAGAGCGCGATGCAACGCTCAGGGATGGCGCGGCTGCAAGCGATGCAGATCGGAAGCACGCCGCGCATCGCGCTCATCGCCGCGGGCGCGTTTATGCTCTCGGTGATCGTCGCGTGGGTCGTCATCAATCTTCTGCTCGCAAACCCCAGATACGGCACGCCCTTTGTGAACTGGGGATTGCGATCCTTCGCGGACGAAACCGCCAATGTTTCTTCCGCACAGCTTCGCAAGCCGTTCTCCAGCACCTTCGTCATGCGCGGTCTGGACTGGCCCGGGCGCGCCAACGCCAGGGAGATCGACGTCACCTTCGACCTGTTCGGCTGGCTCCCCGGCCGCCCCTGGACCAAGCTGCTGCGTGCACGGGACGGCGACGTAACCCTTCTGAACAGCACCACCGAGCCCGACCGAACGATCGATCCGCAGAAATTCATCAACCTCATAGACGCTGAGAACATCACGCTGCACTTCACGCGCCGCGAGGTGGAACGCGAAGTCACCATCCTCGCCGCCAAAGGCTCGTTCGCCAGCGGGACGGTCAAGGCCGAAGCCCGGTCCGGCGCTTCGCGGATCAGCTATGACGGGTCGGCCGCGATCAAGGACGGGGGAGCGCTTTCCGGCGCGGTCACCGCGAGCGGCGACAACCTTTCCGATCTTGCAGAACTCGTCGGCGCGTCGGCTCCCGACACGCCGCCTTTCGATATCCAGGGATCGTTGCGCATGCGCGAGCGGACCTGGTCGGTATCAGACATTTCAGGGAAGATCGGCGACAGTGACATAGGCGGCGCCGTATCGATCGACCTCAAGCCCGACAAGCCGTTTCTTGTTGTCAATCTCACCTCCGAGGCTCTGGACTTTGACGATCTTGGAGTCGTCTTTGGCATTCCCGTCGGCGTTGGCGAGGGTGAGACCTCGAACGAGGAACAGCGCAAGGCGCGCGCCGCTTTCAAGCGCAGCAGCCGGCTCATTCCCGATGCCCGCATCGACATGTCGCGTCTGTCTGCGGTCAACGGCGACATCGCATTCCACGCCGCCAAGGTGACGGACGCGCCAGCCGGCATCAACGCCCTCACCTTCGAGGGCGAACTGCGCGACAGCATTCTCGATTTTCAGAAGGTGCTGGTAAAAACGGGCAGCGGCGATCTCGACGCCAAGGTCCGCATCAATGCGCAGAACGAGCCCGCGTCAACGCGGGCGAGCGGCAAGCTCGAAAATGTCGCCATCCGCCGGATCGTCGATACGCCCTTTATCAAGGGAACGGTCAACGGCTCCTTCGCGCTCAATCTGACCGGGTCCGGCTTCCGCGACGCCTTCGGTTCGGCCACCGGAGAAGCGGGCCTTTGGTCCACCAACAGCGAAGTCGCCAGGATCGCCACCGAGGCGGCGGGCCTCGACATCGGCGAAGTTCTGCTGATCCTCGCGACTCAGGACGGCGACAATCGCGAATACCTCAAATCCACCTGCCTCGCCGTCAACATCGCCTTCGCCGACGGACGCGCGGCGCTGTCGCCTGCCGTCATCGACAATTCCGACAGTCTCATCCTCGCCACCGGCGGCGGCGACCTCAAAACCGAAGCTCTGGACATCCAGATTTTCACCGAACCGAAGGACGTCTCGATCGGCAAGATTTTCGGCGACATCAAGATCAAGGGAACGTTGAGGAACCCCCGGATCGAGGCGCTCAACGCCAAGACGGTCGTGCAGGCGGGGTTCGCGATCTTGCTCTCTTCGGTGGCGGGCGCTTTACTGGCCCTGCCCTTCATCGAGACGGGAAGCGAGCGCACGGATGCGCCCTGCGCCACCTTGCTGGCCCAGGCGAAGGACGCGGGCGAGACCAACGATCCGACCCTTCGCACGCGTTAGCACCGACGCGTTGGGACAGACGCGTTACGTCAGTAGCATTACAGACGCGTCGTCCCCGCCCTCACCCCGGCGAGCGTGACGCCCGCCAGCGGAACATAAGTGGCATTGTCGGCATCGATGACAAACAGCGGATCGGCAACCTTCGCCGGATCGAACCCGTCCGCAACGAGATCCACCTTGCGGTATTTCAGCGTTCCCGTGGTTTCCGCCTCGGGCTGGAAGCGGAGAAAAACCGGCCGGGCATAAGGCGGCAGGGATCTCGCCAGATGAGCGTAAAGCGCGCCGAGATCGATTGGGCCTGTCGCCGTGATCGCCGCCATCCCCGCCCGTCCCTCATGGCCAGGCGTCTGCACGCCGTACACGACCGCATGCGCCACTCCGGGCATGGATGAGATGGCGAGTTCAACCTCGCCGGTCGAGACATTCTCCGACTTCCACCGAAACGTGTCGCCGATGCGATCGACGAAATAGAGATAGCCGTCCCTGTCCTTGCGCAGCAGGTCGCCGGTGCGGAACCAGATATCGCCCGTCACGAACACGTCCCGCAGCACCTTTTTCTTGGTCTGCTCGGGATCGTTATAGCCGTCGAAGCGCTGCCTGGCCTCGTCCGAGATGGGCCCGACCGCCTCGCCCGGCTCATCCGGGCCGGCCTCGATGCACAGACCGTCCGACCCTCTTACGGGCTGCTCTGCCTCGACGTCGAATTTCACCAGGCGCGCCTTGATTTTGTCCTTGAGCAGGGCCGGAATACGGCCCACCGCGCCGATCTTCCCGTCAAGATTGAAGAACGACACATTGCCCTCGGTCGATCCGTAGAACTCGACCAGCCTCTTGATGCCTGTGCGCTCGACAAGTTCCGACCAGACATCCGGCCGCAGACCGTTGCCGAAACCCTTGACAATGGTGTGTGCGCGTTCCTGCGGCGACGGCGGCTGGTTCATCAGATACCGTCCAAGTTCGCCGATATAGACCAGCATGGTGGCGCGATTGTCGATCGCCTCCCGCCAGAAATGGGTCGCCGAGAATTTGCGCCGCAAGATCAGCGTGCCTCCGGAATAAAGGGCGCAGCCGACCCCGCACATGCCGCCTGTCGCATGATAGAGCGGCAGCGTCAGAAGGATGCGGTCATGTTCGTTGACCTGCACTGCGTCCTTGAACGCCCGCATCAAACCCTGGGCGCGCAGATGCGTGATCTTCGCCGCCTTGGGCAGGCCCGTCGTGCCCGACGTGTATATGTAGAGCGCGATCTCGGACGCCTTGAGACCGGCGCGATGCGACCGGTCGGGGCGCCCGTCCGGCATGCCAGCCAGCAGCGGATCGAGGTGGGCGGCGTTGGCGATCGGTGCGCCAAGCGACCACCCTCCCAGCTCCAGGGCCATGTTTTCGCGCACCGTTTCAAAGGCCTGCGCGAGGTCCGGGTTGAGAACAAGAACCCTGGCGTTCGCCAGCTTGATGCTGTGGGCGAGCCCCGGCCCGGTCAGGTTGTAGTTGATGAGGGCCGTCCGCACCGCGATCTTGGCCATGCCTGCCCAGAAAGCGATATAGTCCGGGCGGTTCTCCATGAAGAGCGCGACGCAATCGCCCGGTTTGAGCCCGATGGAAAGACCCCAGTGCGCGAAGCGGTTCGCCCGGGCGTCGAACGCGGCGAAGCTGGTGTTCTCGCCTTCGAACGAGATGAATATGCGCTCGCCATGCGCATCGACCTGATCTTCAATGGCGTCGCCGACGAGATAAGGACTCTCGGCGGTGAGGTCGCCCGTGCCCTTGATTATGCGCTGGAAACCCGTGACGTAGATCCAGTCGCTTTTCAGGCGCTCCAGCAGGTTCATGCGCTCGCCCTCGGCAGTGCGGGTCACATTGCCAAGGGCTCCGTTAACGGCTGATTGAGACCGTGGAGCCGGATCGGACCGGCCGGCCTGCGGCTGGGATTGAACCTGGCACAGACAAGCCACATCCGGTTCTAAATGCACGATTGGGTGGCAGGTTCCAGTTTTCTGCGACTTTCGTGCACGCAGCGGTTCCGATCAGATTGAATTTCTGTAATATCGCAAGACGAAATCGTCGGAGCGTCGGGATCCTACAAGGGGATAGCTTGATGTCGAAACGCGCTGCAACAGGTGCAATGGCTGCCTTGCGCGGATTGGCGCTGACCCCTTTTCTCGCCTTGGCGTCACCGGCCCTGGGTGACGATGGCCACGGCCTGGCGCGGGATATGCTGAAGAATGTTCCGGTCTTCTTCATCGCCGACACTTCGGGCGCCCCTGCGGAAACCACCGCTGACGGATCCGCCTTCTACCTGACGCGTCAGCAAGCCTCGATCGCCCTCGGACTTGCCCGCGGCGGGCTGGCGCCTTCGGCCTTTATCGGCGAGGAGCTTCATGTCGAAGTCATCGATCTGTCCCGCGCCGCGCGCTTTGCAGGCGAGCATCACTTCGTGAAACCTGCCAGCCGCATCGAGGCGGCCGACCGGATGGACACCGTGCCGCTCTTCCTCGTGCGCGACGCCGACGGGGCTCCTTTCACGGTCAAGGGCGAGGATAGCCGCCGGCGCGTCTATTTCTATCTGTCCGAAGCGGACGCCCAGGCCTTCATGGCGCGCGTGATGGGCGAGACCGGCCGCTCGGTGAAGGAAATCCGCCTGTCGATCGTCACGTTGGAAAGCGTGCTGGATTCGATCCTCAATTCACCCGACCCCCTCGTCCAGAACTGGGCGATATGGGCAAGCGCCGAGACCCGCATGGACGCCGCTGACCTGCGCAGCGAAGCCCGGTTGGACGTTGGCTCGCTGGCGGAATAGGATCGCTCCGCAAGCCCAACGGAGGAGACGCCCATGGTCCGACTGTCCGCGCTGACACGACGGCTGGTGGCGGCGTCGGCTCTAGCCTTCCTCACGGCTTGCGCGACCCCGGCCACGCCGCAGACGCCGCCTGCCAACCAAGGTCCAGCCCCCATGAATCTCACGCCAGCCGGCCAGACCGGTCCGGTTCGAAACCAGGTCGCACAGGCCGGCGAGGAAATCACCACGATCCGCTACTGGAAGATCAGGAAGGGCCAATTTCCCCGTTTCCTGGAAGCCAGCCAGACGGGAGTCTGGCCTTTTTTCGAGAAGATCGGGGCCCGTGTGGTCGGCATGTGGCAGGTCATTCCAGCGCCCGGCGCCGCCGAGGTCTCGCCAGACTATGACGAAGTCTACCTCACCACCCGCTACGCCAGTCTCGATCACTGGGCCGCGACACGCGACGCCGCGGCCCTGGGGGGCGACGGACCGGACTATGCCGCTCTGCAGGCGGCTCTCGCCGTCCGCCAGTCCCTGACGATCGAGAGCAAGGTGACGTTCCTGAAGGGCGTCGTCGGCCCCCTGCCGCCCGTTTTTCTTCCTAGCACCGGCGAGAAGTTTGTCGCGGCGCCTTAGTCGTTACCGCGCGCAACTCTCCGGCTTGATCTCGGTCCGCATGAACCTCACGGCGACCGGCCCGATGTTCGCGATCGCGTGCGGACCTTCCGGGCCGGACCAGATCGTGCGCGATCCGGGCGTCGGCAAAACCTCGTTGCGTGAGATTTCGACGAACTTTCCATCCTCCATCCGATAAGCCACGTAGAGAAAGCGCGCTCCCGACGCGCCGCCCGTATCGCCCTGAATGACGCTGGGCAGCGCGTGGATGTGGACAGGCTCGACCGCGAGCGGCGGGAGAAGAATCTCCATGACCCGCACATGCTCGTCCTCGAACAACACCCGGTGCTGGTCGGGAGCGGCTGTCACGGCGTCACGCGGATGGCTGGCAGGATCGCAGAAGATTGGATCGGCTGGCAGATGAAGCTGCGCGGAAGCGCCGCCGGCAATCCCGGCGAACGCCGTCAACGAGGCGATAAGTCGAATCAACATAGCACCGGATTCCCGCGCGCCAGGTTTGTCTAAGCCGCCGCGACGCAGCGGAGGCTTGGGAGCCCCTGGACATAGAGCGCGACCGTTCTGAATGGAAGCGCATCCCGCCAGCCGTCTTCACCCGCACTTGCCTCAGGTCCCTACCCTTGCTTCAAGGACGATCATGACCGAACCGGCATTTCGCTACGCCAGACTCGCCGACGTTTCGGCCCTCACGAACCTGATCGAGCGCGCCTACCGCAGCCCTGAGACTGCTGGAGGCTGGGATTCCGAATCCCACCTTCTCACCGGCCCCCGCACCGGCGCCACGGAAGTCGGCGACCTGATTGCCGATTCCGACAGCCGCTTTCTCGTCGCCGAACGCGACCGGCGTCTCCTTGCCTGCGTCTTGATCCAGAAACGCGGGTCCGGCGCCTGCGCGCCTGGCTATGCCTCCGGGCAGGCGGCCTATTTCGGCATGTTCGCCGTCGATCCCGACTTGCGCGGAACCGGCCTTGGCAGACGTCTTGTCGCCGAAGCCGAGACTTGCGTCCGCGACCTCTGGACGGCCCCTGCCCTGGCGATGACCGTGATCAGCGTCCGCGCCGGCCTCATCGCCTGGTATGGGCGCCGGGGTTACGCCCTCACCGGCGCCCGCATCCCATTTCCGTTCGACGAGACCACCGGCGAAACGACACGCGAGTTCGATCTCGTCGAGATGCTGAAGGTGTTCCCATGAGCCGCTACATTGCTCTCCTCAAGGGCGTGAATGATTGGCTATGGGAATCACCGTGAATCTGTCGCCGTTCATCTGGCTATTCGCGTCCCTGTTGCTTTTTCTCATCAGCACTCGGCCTCTAAGCATAGGGTGGCGCGCGGCGATCTGGTCAGGTGGTGGGGCGGCTCTCGCTGTCGCCATCCACCAAACGCTCGACGCCAGTGATCATGCGGGCTTGCTTCTGGTGGTTGCCGAGGCGGCACGAAACTGGGCCACGCCCGCGGAGAGCGTCTTCGTTCAGACGCTTGCCGCAAACTGGCCAACGGTCGGCGCCGCAATCTCGCCGATGCTGGACGTGTTCCTGCTCCTAGCAGTGCTGGTGGGTCTCGCCTGCCTTGCCGCCTTCACGCCGGGCGATGACGTCGAGAAAGCTGTGCGTCCAGTCAATATCGCACTCCTCGGCGCCATTGGAGGCGCTCTTCTTGCGCTGACGGTCGTCGCCGTCGGTTTGGGCGGCGTGTCAAAACGGCGGGTCCACCTCAACATGATTGCGGCAGAGGATGTGTTCGATGGCGATACGATTCGCATGGGCGACGCTTCCCTGCGCCTCTGGGGCATCGACGCGCCTGAACGGAGCCAGGTTTGTCGCGATCATATCGGAGCCCCCTACCCATGCGGCGAACTTGCGCGCAACCACCTCGTCTATCTGCTTGTGCTTGAAGGCAAGCTGGCCCGGTGCGGCCGCCCCGATTCCCTGTTTGCGGGCAAGTCGCCTCCCCCCGCTCCCGAACTGCAGGAAACGTTTGGCCGCCCGTTAGTGAGTTGCGAAATCCACGAAAACGGTCAGAGCGTGGACCTTGCGACACAGATTGCACTAGCGGGTTTTGCCGATGTGTACCGCGATGAAGGCAAGATCAAAACCAGTGAACAAATTCGATCCGCCGTCACCTCGGCGCAAAGCGCAAAGCTCGGTATGTGGGCCGGCTGGACGCTTGCCCCGGAAGACTGGCGGAACGACAAGCCCTGTCGTGAACGGTTCAAGGAGGAGCGTTGGAGCGCTCCCGATGAATCCGGCCCGGTCCAGAGTTGCGCCCTTCCTCACGAGGCAGCAGAATTCTGATCTTGCGCGTGAAACGGAAGCCGAAACAGAGAGTGTCGCAGTGATCTTCCAGCGCGGCTTGTTTCTGTTGGCGTCGCTGGCCTTCTGTCAGTTCGGAGCCTGCGCGCCAAAGGCGTCGAACACCGCCGCCGTCACGCCATCGTCCGCATCGTTTCAGCATTCCCCAGGCGCAACGCTGCACGACACCCGCTCCAACCAGGACGGTTCGCTCCCCGAGCGTGTGCTCGTCCATGTGGTTTCGCCCTCTGAACTCGCGGTCGCCAAAATGGTTGGCCGCTGCACCGACGCGGCTCTTGTGACCGCGAGGTGAGCGAGGAGGCCCGGCTGAGCGCCTTGGCGGCCTACTGGCAGGATTGCTGAGCCTCTTGCGTCGCACCCGGCCCGCGTTAGAGTCGCTTCACAATCCCGAGGGGCGCGGACGGAAGTCCGCTGAGATCCTGTCCTTCGCCCGATCGCCTCATCCTGAGCGGGACCAAAGGTCCGTGTCGAAGGACAAGGCGCAACTGGGCGAACCGCCGGAGCACCCTTAGAACCTGATCCGGGTCATGCCGGCGAAGGGACGGAAGCTCCGGGGACCAGAATCCCGGCCTCGCGCCCCCGAACCGTCTGCCGGATCTCCCCCGTGGAGGCCGACCATGAACAAACCCGTCGATCCCAAAAGCCTCGAACCGTTCCGCGTCACCACTGGCCAGCTGCCTGCCAGCACGAAACGCTACGTTCCCATCCCGGGATCCGGCCCAGGCTTCGCGCATGCCGCCGCGCCCTTTCGCGAGATCGCGCTCCATCCCAGCGCCAATGAACCGCCGCTGCGCGTCTACGACACCACCGGCCCTTACACCGACCCCGATGTCGGCATCGACATCGAAAAAGGCCTCGCCGCTATTCGCTCCCCCTGGCTTGCGGCGAGGGGCGACGCGGAGGCCTATGACGGCCGCCGCGTGAAGCCCGAAGACAACGGCCATGTCTCGGCCGACAGGCTGGTGACGGAATTCCCCAACAAGCGTCAACCGCTGAGGTCCCGATCTGTCCCCCCGTTCACGGGGGCAGCGGATGTCGGACCCAGCCCGGCATTCGAGTTGGGGGTGGGTAGACGCCCCCTCACCCAACTCCAATACGCCCGCGCTGGCGTCATCACCGCTGAAATGGCGTATGTCGCCCATCGCGAAAACCTTGCGCGCGACACGCCCCTCGAAGGCGCCGATGAACGCCGCGCCGACGGCGAAGACATTCTGGCCCCCGAAGGCTGGAGCGCCGAAATCCCCGCCTTCATCACCCCCGAATTCGTCCGCTCCGAGATCGCGCGCGGGCGCGCCATCATCCCGGCCAACATCAATCACCCCGAACTCGAGCCGATGATCATCGGCCGCAACTTCCTCGTGAAGATCAACGCCAATATCGGCAATTCGGCGGTCACCTCCTCGGTGGACGAAGAAATCGAGAAGATGGTCTGGGCCATACGCTGGGGCGCCGACACGGTGATGGACCTCTCCACGGGCCGCAACATCCACAACATCCGCGAATGGATCATCCGCAACGCGCCCGTACCGATCGGCACCGTGCCCATCTACCAGGCGCTGGAGAAGGTCGGCGGCGACCCCGACAAGCTCGACTGGGAGGTCTACCGCGACACGCTGGTCGAGCAATGCGAACAGGGCGTCGATTATTTCACCATCCACGCCGGCGTGCGCCTGTCCTACATCCACCTCACCGCCAAACGCGTCACCGGCATCGTCTCGCGCGGCGGCTCGATCATGGCGCGCTGGATGCTCTCCCGCCACAAGGAGAGCTTCCTCTACGAGCGCTTTGGCGACATTTGCGACATCATGGCGAAGTACGATGTGTCGTTCTCGCTGGGAGACGGCCTGCGCCCCGGCTCCATCGCCGACGCCAACGACGCGGCCCAGTTCGCCGAACTCGACACGCTCGGCGAACTCACCAAAGTCGCATGGGACAAGGGCTGTCAGGTGATGATCGAGGGACCCGGCCATGTCCCGATGCACAAGATCAAGGTCAACATGACCAAACAGCTCGCCGCCTGCGGCGAGGCGCCCTTCTACACACTTGGCCCGCTCACCACCGACATCGCGCCGGGCTATGACCACATCACCTCCGGCATTGGCGCGGCCATGATCGGCTGGTTTGGCTGCGCCATGCTCTGTTACGTGACCCCCAAGGAGCATCTCGGCCTCCCCGACCGCGACGACGTCAAGGTCGGCGTCATCACCTACAAGATCGCGGCCCACGCCGCCGACCTCGCCAAGGGTCACCCGGCCGCGCGCCTCCGCGACGACGCCGTCAGCCGCGCCCGCTTCGACTTCCGCTGGGAAGACCAGTTCAACCTCTCCCTCGATCCGGAAACCGCGAAACTCTTCCACGACGCCACCCTGCCGAAGGACGCCCACAAGACCGCGCATTTCTGCTCGATGTGCGGCCCGAAATTCTGCTCAATGAAGATCACGCAGGATATTCGCGACTACACGGCCACGCTCAACGATCCCGCCTTCGCCGCCTTGTCCTCCACCGGCGCAGCCGGGGGAGGTGGATCACGGCCTCATCCTGAGCCTGTCGAAGGACGAGGCCGTGAGACGGAGGGGGCAGCCACCAACACCGCCCCCCTCTCCCCCGCCGACATCGCCCGCGGCCTTTCCGACATGAGCGCGAAATTTCGCGAAGTGGGCGGGGAGCTATATGTCAGCAAGACCGGAGAGAAGCGCGAGGCGATTGATTGAGGGCCGACTTAATTGCCATAGCCGGGAGCGGTATACGTAGACGAGCGTAAGCCGGACGGCGGTGGTGCCGAGTAGCGAAAGTTAAGGTGCCGTGGTACCAATCGTATGGCAAACAAAGTGGGGGTACCGTTGAGCTGCCGACTTCAAAATCCAATCGCTTCACCGACCTCGCTAGTCATTCGCGCTGTAGTTTGCGCCTGCGTGCTGGGGCTTGTGCCGATTGGGCAAGTGACGGCGCAGGAACGGTCAAACTTTGACCAAGCAGAAAAGCTATACGAAGACGGCAGATACGAGGAATCGCTTCGCCTGTTTGTGATTGAAGCGACTGCAGGCTCGACCACCGCTCAGTTCAATGTCGGCTACATGGGCTGCTGCCGGTTTCACGGACACCGAGTTTAGGTGTTTTAGTGGGATCGGAGGTGGACCATGGGACGAAGGACAACGGGACGACGGACGTTCAGCCGGGAGTTCAAGTTTGAGGCTGTGAAGCTGGTTCGGGATCGAGGGGTTACGGTTGCTCAGGCGAGCCGCGATCTCGACGTGCATGAGAACGTTCTGCGCAAGTGGGTGCGGGACTGGGAAGCAGATCCCAGGGACGCCTTTCCCGGCCAGGGTCAGATGAAGCCGGAACAACAGGAGATCGAGCGGCTGCGGCGCGAGGTCATCAAGCTCAAGGCCGAGCGGGACATTCTAAAAAAGGCCGCGGCCTACTTCGCGAAGGACCATGCGTGATGTTCGCATTTGTCGCGAAGCACCGGGGCATATGGCCCGTGGC
>Ga0163152_10000514_pt1 | contig 67398 bp, 68 predicted proteins | sample OliLakLV19MP8IB2_FD_148635 | JGI IMG/M metagenome (GOLD analysis project Ga0163152, IMG submission 148635) | Freshwater microbial mat bacterial communities from Lake Vanda, McMurdo Dry Valleys, Antarctica - Oligotrophic Lake LV.19.MP8.IB-2 | ecosystem: Environmental > Aquatic > Freshwater >... | reverse complement strand
TCATCTGTAAGCAATCTATCAAAGAACACAATCTGAAAGCAAATCACAACGAATATACGAATCTGTTCTCTTGAGCATATTCTGTAAGCAATCTATCAAAGAACACAATCTGAAAGCAAATCACAACATGGCATTTAACGCACTCTATAATTTACCATCTGTAAGCAATCTATCAAAGAACACAATCTGAAAGCAAATCACAACTAGTTACAGTAGGTTACTCCTCTGGATATGTCTGTAAGCAATCTATCAAAGAACACAATCTGAAAGCAAATCACAACTGCCGGCACCCGCAGGAGTTGGCCGTTAAGTCTGTAAGCAATCTATCAAAGAACACAATCTGAAAGCAAATCACAACCGCGAGCGTTATTTAGTAAGTACCTATTCATCTGTAAGCAATCTATCAAAGAACACAATCTGAAAGCAAATCACAACTTTGTTTGCTAACTACTCAGATTTTCTTTTGTCTGTAAGCAATCTATCAAAGAACACAATCTGAAAGCAAATCACAACGCGTAAGTAGAAGTAGTGTTTATAGTTGGTTCTGTAAGCAATCTATCAAAGAACACAATCTGAAAGCAAATCACAACCGCGAGCGTTATTTAGTAAGTACCTATTCATCTGTAAGCAATCTATCAAAGAACACAATCTGAAAGCAAATCACAACTATTGTTGAAGAATGGATAGAGGTGGGTGATCTGTATGCAATCTATCAAAGAACACAATCTGAAAGCAAATCACAACTAATCCCGGTACTGCGTCAAGTATTCCCTGTCTGTATGCAATCTATCAAAGAACACAATCTGAAAGCAAATCACAACGATATTCTTTCACAGCCGTCTCGTAAAGATTCTGTATGCAATCTATCAAAGAACACAATCTGAAAGCAAATCACAACAAAAGTCCATTCTCTAACGCACTCAATTTAATCTGTATGCAATCTATCAAAGAACACAATCTGAAAGCAAATCACAACATCAATTAATCATTGAAAGAGGTCAGAACTTCTGTATGCAATCTATCAAAGAACACAATCTGAAAGCAAATCACAACAGCAGCCAATACGCTGTTAATCGCACCAATCTGTATGCAATCTATCAAAGAACACAATCTGAAAGCAAATCACAACCAGTAACAGTATCATTTACATTATCAGTATCTGTATGCAATCTATCAAAGAACACAATCTGAAAGCAAATCACAACAAGGTTTATCTTGCAAGTGAGTTCGGGGCATCTGTATGCAATCTATCAAAGAACACAATATGAAAGCAAATCACAACTAGTAACTGAGAATGAGGTTGCAAAAGTGGTCTGTATGCAATCTATCCCTGCCTGACTGCGCCACGCAGGCAGGAAAGAACACAATATGAAAGCAAATCACAACTTAGTCGTGCATGTTATAATGGAAGACAGCTCTGTATGCAATCTATCAAAGAACACTCCCGATAGCTATCGGGAGTGAAAGTAAATCTCAACCGCATCTATGGCATCTCTATTAAATCATGCATATAGTCAGCTTCTATTTTCTAATTTCACCAATCGAAACAAGCCCTGCCAACTGCTATTCGAATTATAGCTTAGTTTATTTCCTTTCTTTTTGCTAACTCCATCTGTAATCTTGATGCCTTCATCATTTCTGTGTTGATCTGATCCCAGTTAACTGCCATAACCATATCTGGCATTTGTGATTTGTTTTCTTGTGCTACACGTGATTGCGCCAGTGCAAAAATTATTGACCTCTCGGACATTAATGGTTCATACTTTTTAAAGTCATTCAAAACTTTATTCATTCCAAGTATATTGAAAAGAAAATAAAGATCGATGTAATCCATCTTGTGGCGTCTGTTAGTTATAGCGCTAAGTTTAAAGGCCGCTATATCATGAAGCGAAGCCATTCTAATGTTGTTGTAAGTGCCAGGTGGTGTTTTGAATGGTATATGCCAATCACCATAAATATCGACTTTTACCCCGTCTAGTTCGGCTGACAAACTATTCTCTTTTACATTTACTATGGCTGTTTTAAATTCTTTATTGATTGCCGACCTTATGCGTTGGTTATCTGTTTTTTCATTAGGGAATAAATCAATGTCTATCGATTTTCGGTGGCCTATCTGCAAGGAGAGGGCCGTGCCCCCTACTAATCGGAAGGGCTGGAGTTCCGGAATAGAAGATAAGATTTTAAGAACCCTCCATAGGTGCTGTGTTACTGACTCAACGTGCAAACTCGTTGTTTTTGTCAATGTTAAAAAAATGAAAGGCCATTACTTTTGCCATGGGTTGAAGGCAAGCTTCTGATAATACTTCTTTAGTACGTTTTTCTCCATAGAGTTCTATTACATCTTGAATGTCCGGAATCTCACCGTACTCAAACACACGTTCAATAACCCAGCTGTCGGATTCAACTAATGCTTTCTCAATGCTTTTTTCGTTAATATCCCAGAACAGTGCGCGTCTATTCACAAGGTTTGTTTTTTTTATTTCCATAGTTTTTATAGTGGGCATCTCTAAAAACCCTTGCTTTCATTACCTCAACCCCTGCCCCTTCTACCAAAGAGAAGGGTAAGCGAAGTTTTTAGAGATGCCCTAGTATGAATTGTAATAGTATGAATCTGATTTAATTACTGTCTTTTAATCACCCAAACAAATTTTTCCTCAGTGTTGTTGTCATGCATAGCTTTTCCGTAGGCAATCTATGAAAGAACACTCCCGATAGTTATCACGAGTGAAAGTAAATCAGAACATATATTTATAACGTCAAATTTATGAAGTTTATCTATGCAATCTATCAAAGAAAAATCCCGATAGCTATCGGGACTGAAATCGAATTAAATCTATCATCAAATAATTCTTTAAATATTTTGGTTTATATTGTAAACTACTTTATATTTGTAGCGTTAATACGAATATGAGCAACGAAACCAATAAGCTGAGCCCTCAGCAAAGTCTTGATTTAATCTCAAGCATGATTAATCAGGCCAAGGGCAATGTGCGCGACAATTCTTTCTACTTTTTACTTTGGGGATGGATTATTGTTGTGGCAAACCTAGGTGTTTACACTTTGTTAAAGATCGAGTATCACAGTCCGTATTTGATATGGCTTATCGTTATACCCGGCTGGATTATCAGTATTTTTTGGGGCTACAAAAAATCTAAGGTTGAACGGATCAAATCCCATTTGGATAAAGTGAACACAGTAGTTTGGATAAGTTATGGCGTGTTTGCAATAACGATCCCCTTCTTTGGTCAATTTATCAATTATCAAATCAACCCCATGATTTTATTGGTGGGCGGACTCTGTACGTTTATTTCTGGTTTTATCATCCGGTTTAATCCCTTGTTAGTAGGTGGAGTAGTTATATTTTGTGCTGGCCTTATCTCTTTCTTTGTGGATCAAGAAATACAGCCTTTATTTGCAGCCGTTGCTATCGCACTCGGGTATTTGATACCCGGTTACATGCTTAAGTCTCAGCGCTAACGTATGCTCAAAGATTTAGACCCGCTGCTTCACTCTCAACTTCGGCTTGGCGTAATGTCATTGTTGATTAGTTTGGATTCGGCAGATTTTACGTTTTTAAAAGAGAAAACAAAGTCAACTTCGGGAAACCTAAGTGTGCAAATCGATAAACTTTCACAAGCCGGATATATTTCCGTTGAAAAATCATTTAAAGGAAAAATGCCTCTGACTACCTGCAGGATTACCAAGAAGGGAATTAAAGCTTTTGAAGATTATGTGAATTCTTTAAAGGACTATATCAAAAAATAATTTTTTTTATCTATTTAGTTTACAATATAAACCAGTTTATAATTATGAAAAAAGTAACATTAGTCGTGGGAATTATTACCAGTGTAATCATATCCCTGCTGTTTGCAAACCAAATTAATGCACAAGACAAAGTAGACGAATCGCAGTACCGCGCCTACTTAGATAAAGACCCGAATCCACAAGTATGGCGAGATGCTGTCAAGGCAAGGCATGAAGAGCTTCGCTCAAAGCCGGGAGATTCTAAGATTCAATACGCGTTAGCCATTGCCCAGTTTGGTTTACTAAGTTCTACTATGCGTTCCAAAGACGAAAACTTGTTTGATGAATACTACGACCAAACAGTTGACAACATCAAAGCCATTCAGGACAAAAATTGGGCTGAACCTTATGCTATTCTTTCCGCTGTTTATGGAGTTAAGATGGGTTATAGCCCGATGCAAGGAATGTTTCTGGGATCAAAGAGTAACAGCCTAGTAGAAAAAGCAAAGACGATTGATCCCAATTCACCATTTGCATGGAAAGTGTATGCCAATTCAAAATACTTTACGCCAGAAATGTGGGGTGGTGATTTACCGGAGGCCATCGCTTCATACGAGAAGTGCATTCAACTTTATGAATCAAAACCAGAACAACTAAAATTCAATTGGCTGTATTTGGATGCCCTGGCGTTTCAAGGTCAGGCGTACTTAAAAAATGGCGACAAAGAAAAAGCCATTGCCACGTACGAAAAAGCGTTGAATGTAGAACCGGAATTTAGTTGGGTGAAATATTCGCTGTTGCCCGAAGCGAAGGGGGCTAAGTAGTCAAATCAGAATTTAGAATCCGGTAAAAAGCTCACAATATGTTTCGCATTTTGATTTTACTAACCTTATTGGGAAGTGCAATTAGTGTTCAAGGTCAATATTGTTCTCTCATTAAAGGTACTATAACAGAAACAGAAAGTGGTGAGCCCCTGCCCGGTGCAACCGTTCGCCTGTTACACAACTCAAGCATTGGTACGAGTGCCGATGCAAAAGGGAATTTTGAGTTAAAGGTTTCGGTTGTCGACTCACTGGTAATCAGTTTCATTGGCTTTCAAGATAAGATAGTACCGATGCCCTTTGATTGCGATTTGATCGTCAGCCTCTCTCCTTCTCAAACGAGTTTAAATGAAGTAGTAATAAAATCCGAGCGGTTAATTGCCGAAGAGTTTACTATCAAAAAAATAAGGAAATTGGAAATTTATACCAACCCCAGTGCCAAGGCCGATCCGCTATTGGCGGTAAACTCTACTCCTTCTGCTACCACCACCGATGAATCTGCGAACATCAGCTTGCGTGGAAGCAGCCCTGCGGAGACCGGGATATTTTTGAACAACGTGCCTATCAACGATGCCGTTCGCTATGGGCAACTCAATGGCATTGGCACTTTTAGCATTTTCAACACCGCGCTCATCAGTCAAGTGCAAGTATATCCGGGTAATCCTCCTTTGGAGTTTGGCAATACTACTTCAGGGTTGATTTCATTATCCACCGATGAAGTGATCCCTGAAAAATCAAGCAATACTGTTTCGTTGTCATTGGCAAGTGTTGGATTTTATACGCAGCAGAAATTAGGTAAGTCATCTTCCCTAACGGCCTTTAGCAATTATCAACCTTCAAGTCCTATCAAATTTATTAACCCAACGGCACTAGACAGGATCAAAAAATTTGAAACGGTGGACTTTGGATTTCATTACTTCAAAAGAATCAACAACAACGCTATTCTAAAAATTTTCAATTATACCAACAAAGAAAATTTTCAGTTTGAAACCAGGCAACCCACTTACACCGGCAATTTTGTTCAAGAAAAAATCAGGAATTTTACGGTTGCCAACTTTCGCTATCGCTTTAAAAAGAGTGAATTGTCGTTTAACAATGGGCTTAGTTTTTCTAACGCTCAATTTGCCCTTAGTACTATCAAAACAGATGTTCATCTAAGTGACTTTTTTTCATCCATCAACTTCCAGCACTTTGGCGCGGTGGCAGAATTTAAATTGGGTGCAAGTTATGATGCCAAAAATTCAGAATTGAACGGAAAATTTCCCCGCTATAGTTTTGCGTTGGGCGACCAATATCCTGTGGATAGTGTTCGCTCCCAGCAAGGGTTGAAAGTACCCGAAGTGTATGGCTATGTCAAGTATTTCCTTTCGGCCAAATGGATCGTAGGTGCGGGATTGAGGAAAAATATAGCGATGGATAATCAGACAGATTTCTTAAGCAGTCAGGTAAACCTAAATTTCAAACCAACTTCCGCTTGGAATCTAAATCTGTCCGCGGGTCGGTATAATAAATTCCAACTTCCACAAGGCGAAAGCAATGCACCTTACCAAATTCAAAGCGATCAATACTCTTTTGATGCTGGCTACACAAAAGGTAAATTGGAGAGCAGTTTATCTCTATTCTATAAATCAAGTCTCCAAATTAACCGGCAGTTTGAAATAAAAGGATTGGAGTTGTATGGCCGTTACCAATTTAACAGCAACTTCCGCGCAGAACTCTCGCTGACTTCCCTCAATGCAAAACGGACCTATCAAGGAAAGACAACTTCTTCACCGTTCGATATTCGCTATTTTTTAAGAGGAAATTTGGAATACAAGATTGGTGGCACGTGGACGCTGACCACCGTGTTTCTTTTTAGAGAGGGGAGTTTTTATGTCCCCGTTGTCAACTCATTTTTCAATTCGGCCGTGGGCGCCTACCAACCTTTATATGGCGAACAAAGCCGGCTGCCCGACTATCAGTTGGTCGATTTTAGCGTGTCCAAATTATTCCAACTAGGAAAAAATTCAACAGCAGTAGCTTTTTGCGGATTGAGCAATGTGCCCAATTTTACAAACGTCAGGAGTTACTATTACAACGAAGATTATAGTCAGCGAAGCGAAGATTTATTTTCGCTCCGAACAATTTACTTTGGTATAATCGTTAACTTTTGATACGAACGTAGATTTTTTCATTCACAACTTGTTGACCTAACACACTTGCTGGATTAAAACCATCCGCGTTGAATGACGAAAGAGAACGAATCAACTAACTGTAAGAAACTTTGACGTCAATTCCTTTAACGAGTCTTTTTCTTCGGCAGTCATCTCTTCAGATTTAACCTTGAGAAGCAGTTCAAACATGACTTGTGGTTGGTACCCTAGCTTTGAAGCAACGTTAGCGCAAAATTTAATTTCATCTTTATATAGTCGTTCATCAATTTTCATCAACTGCACTAAATTGAAGATGTACGTAAACTTTTGATCAACCGTTAAATCAGCCGGGATGATGATATCGTGAGTTGTATAAAACAGTGTTTCCACCGATGATTCTGGAAAGCCATGAGCTTTACCAATATTGGTAATGTAATTTCTTTCGCGGGAGATCATTGCACCATCAATGCGCGACAGGTTGACCAGAAGTTTTAATTGCTCTAATAAGATCATAATATGAAATCAAAATCACCACAATGTTAATGAGCAAAAGTAAGAGAAAATCAAGTATCTTACACAAACTCAAAATAATCTTCGTATTGAATTTTCTTGCACATCTTTTTCTATCAGGAAATAATGCTGAAATCATGGTTGGCAACTTCATTGGCGACTTTGTGCGCGGCAAAAATTTTCATGAACAGTTTTCGGCATCGATTGCGCTAGGGATAGCATTGCATCGTGAGATAGATGAGTTTACAGATAACCATCCCGTTGTATTAGAAAGCAAAATTCGCCTTCGTCCTAAATACAGACATTATTCACCAGTAATCGTAGATATGTTTTACGATCATTTTTTAGCTAAGAACTGGAGAAGCTATCATTCTCTTACTCTTGATCAGTATGCGCAGCATGCATACGGTATCTTAAAAAGGTTTGAAAATGTTGTACCCGAACAAGTGCAGCGACTACTTCCGCATATAATTCGCGGAAATTGGTTGCTTAATTATGCTCAAGTAGAAGGCATTCATCGTGCATTAAGTGGCATGGCGCAACGAACGCCCTATAAGTCTAAAATGGATGAAGCATCTAACGATTTAATGGAGTACTATCAATTGTTTGAAAACGAATTCACTTCATTTTTTCCTGAGTTGCAAACATGTTCAAAAGAATTTATTTCAAAAAGCATAAAGCACAATGAATAACGATCCAGAATTAAGCGGAAAATACCTTGGCACTATCTCACAAGATTTTATTAAGGTAGCCGATACGCTCAAAGAGGCCTCTTATCAAATTCGCAAAGCAGACTTTGAGTTTCCGATTTTTGCCATTTCAAAAAATGAACTCCCCATTGGGCAATTGCTAATACCACGCGCGCCAATGAGTTTAGACTGGAACTACTATGCTTCCTTTCTGGATGAATTCGTTCAGCGCGAATTAGTGGCAAAGGACAAAGAGGAAGATTTCAAAAATAACTACAAAGATCCCGATGAGTTTTGTTGTCTCTTTGTAATTGATGATGAGTTCGCAAACTTCGTTTACATTCCCTTTCCGGAAGATTAAAAAAATTGACATGTAACAACTGACAGTTGACAAAGCTTCAGTCACGATTTGTCAATTGTCAACTTCTGTTGTTGTCAATTAGCCACATCAAAAATGTTTCCAACCCTGTGCAGTAATAGGCACCATTGTTTCTTGCTTGGTAACCATTACATGTTGTGAAGCATCATTGTGGATGTGCCCTATAAAATGAATATCAGGATGATTCTTTACTTTTTCATAATCGGCTGGCTTGATTGTAAAAAGTAATTCGTAATCCTCGCCACCATTAAGCGCGCACGTGATTGGATCGAGATTAAATTCAATGGCTGTTTCGTAGGTACCATGATCAATCGGCACCTTGTCTTCAAAGATTTTTATTCCAATGCCTGACTGCTTGCCGAGATGCAATAACTCCGAAGCCAAACCATCCGACACATCAATCATTGAAGTTGGCAAGCAATCCTTGTCTTTTAATTCATGAATAATATCCATGCGCGCCTCAGGACGAAGTTGTCGGCCAACTAAGTATTCATACTTTTCAATATCGGGTTGCATTTCAGGATTAGTAAGAAAGACTTGCTTCTCACGCTCTAATACCTGCAAGCCCATGTAGGCTGCGCCCAAATCTCCCGTAACGCAAATAATATCATTGATCTGTGCACCACTCCGTTTTACAATTTTATCTTTTGCGGCTCGTCCTATAACCGTAATTGAAATGACAAGACCTGAAGCGGATGATGTTGTATCACCACCTATTAAATCTACTTTATAATTGATGCAAGCCGTGCGAATGCCATCGAATAAAGCATCGACTGCTTCAATTGAAAAGCGATTACTAATCGCAATTGATATTGTGATCTGTTCAGGAATGCCATTCATGGCAGCAATGTCAGATACATTTACTGCCACCGATTTATAGCCTAAATGTTGAAGTGGCATATAGGCCAAATCGAAATGAATTCCTTCCACCAGCATGTCGGTAGAAATAAGTACAGCGCTATCGCCACCCTCTATAATAGCAGCATCATCGCCAATGCCCAAAAGCGTAGAGGATTGTGAAACAGGAAAATTATTTTTGATCCGCTCTATCAGTCCAAATTCGCCCAGTTTAGAAAGTTCAGTTCGTTGTTCACTCATGTGGTAAGTACCGTTGATCGGTCAGTTTGTTAATTCGTCTGGCAAAAATACTATTTGACACGGACTCGGGCAGTATTGCTGCTATCGGTAGTATAAACAAGTCAAAAACACAGGCTATGAAGAAAATTATTTTAATTGGGCTGGCCGTGGTTATGTTTGCTGCATGTGCCTCGCCAAAAGCGTACTACGAAACCAAAGAGGGCAAGCGGAAGCAGAAATATTACAACGACATTCAGTTTGGAAAAAATGCCCATCCAAAAAGAAAGTTTTAAAAAATTGCCTGCGGATATATTTCCCGCAGATTACGCTGATCTCAAACGCGCTGATACACGCAGCATTCAATTAGATTGTTAAATCACGAATGCAGATCGTAAAAAAATCTGTGAATTAGTGACTACTAATCACTTTATCCGCGCACAATTCTATTAGCACATGATTGGTGGTTTTAGGATGCATAAAGGCAACCATTTTATTATCAGCCCCCGCAAAAGGTTTATCTTTTAATAATATAAAACCTTTTTCATCCAGTTCTTTCATTTTGTCCTCAATAGGATTGGCCTCAAATGCTAAATGATGAAGGCCCTCACCTCGCTTTTCAATGAACTTAGCAATGGCAGAATCGGGCTTGGTTGCTTGCAGCAATTCAATTTTCACACCCCCGACCTCAAAAAAAGAAGTCCGTACCCCTTCCGATTCAACTTCTTCTATTTTGTAGTGCTCTTTCCCTAGCAAGCGGGCAAACAATTTATTTGATGCTTCAAGGTCTTTTACGGCTATGCCAATGTGCTCAAGTTTATTCATAACGCTTCATTAAACTGAATTTGTTAATTTTGACAGGAAATTGGGAAACTTTTAAGGGTTTACGAAAGGTTTAACACGAAATGCCAAAAATTACAATTGAATCGTCCTCAGATGTTCACGTAGAAGCTGCCCGCATTCAGCAGCAGATTAAGGATCATTTGGGTCTCCGCACCAGCGACCTGATTTTTGAATACAATATTATAGAAGGGAAAACGAAGCTTGACCTGATTACCATCAATCCGCGGCATAATCAATCTTTCTTGTTTCATTCTGAGACAGGTTCTGATAAAATAGATGCTTTAAGGAAGCTGTGGGACTATGTTCAGAATAATAAGGAGAAAGAAAACTCTTACACCATTCAGTGGGTAGCCGGCAACAGCAGCGAATTACATACCTCCTATTTTCGAGCCAGCAACATTTTAAATGCCCTTGAGAAATTATATTATGGCAGAGACAGGAACACAATTACGGTGTTTAGTGTTGTATTAAATCCAATATCTTAGAAACTATGATTAGTGTAACTGATAAAGCCAAAGAAAGAATCACTCTTTTAAGACAAGAAGAAGGTAAAACTGTAGGTCATAACATCCGGGTATCGGTAAAAGGTGGCGGCTGCTCAGGCTTAATGTATGATTTGGGATTTGATGATAAGATCAATCCCGTGGACCAAGTTTTTGAAGACAAGGGTGTAAAAATATTGGTTGATAAAAAGAGCCTGCTTTATCTACTTGGAACCACACTCGACTTCTCTGATGGTCTTAACGGAAAAGGATTTCAGTTTATCAATCCGAACGCATCACGCACCTGCGGATGTGGCGAGAGTTTCTCAATCTAAAATTTTCTAGCAAAACATAGTATGAAGTTGCTGGTGAAGATTGTCTTGATGACTGTCATCAGCAATGCTGCTTCAGCACAATCCGCCACGAACCTATATTGGTTCCGGTATTTTAATCAGGTTAATTTTAAAAAAATGTAGAGTTGGCAAAGTGAAATTGATGAACGGAGATCAATCCATCCTGATCGCCAGCGGCAATTTATCATGCACACTTTTGTGAACTTCAAAACAAAATCCGAAGTTGATTTGGCAACAGGTATCACAGGTTCTTGGGCAACTAATACCAAAAATCTTATAGTACCTGAGATTCGTTTTTTTCAATCTGTAACAGCCAATTTAATAACGATAAAGAGATTAGCGGTTCAAGGAAGGTTTCGTTTGGAAGAGCGCTTTCTTCACAATACCAATACAGAAAAAACAGAATTAGTAGATGGATATCACTTTCGATTCAGAACGCGCTATCGGATTCAGTTTCAATACGGTCTTGATAAAAATGAAAAATGGTCAATCCGTTTATCGGACGAAATAATGTATCACACAGATTCTGATTATTGGTGGAAGTTCGATCAGAATCGGTTTTACCTAGGAGCGGAACATAAATTTACAAAGCAGTTAAGTCTGGAGATTGGATACGTATTATTAACCGCCAATTCGAATGGTCAACATCTTCAATCCAATGTATTAAGAACAACTCTTTATCATCGGATTAATCTAAAAAGTTGAGTGCTATATAGTCAATAGCGAAAGATCAAGGACAAAGCCAGCAACAGCTCCGCTTCCTTGCATAGTTTTATCTAATCCTTTAACCACTCTTAATTCTTCTTTTGGATGGTAGATGTAAGTGGTTTTTTCGCGCGGATCAATTAACCATGCCAATTCAGCTCCATTTTTAATCCATACTTTCATTTTCGCTTGTAAATCTTCAAGGGAATCTGATTTAGATCTCACCTCAATAATAAATTCTGGGCACACTGGGGCAAATCGATCTTTATCGTGATCAGATAATGCATTCCATTTTTCTTTAGAAAGCCATGAAGCGTCTGGAGATAATACTGACCGATCAGGCAGTGTGAATCCTGTTGAAGAATCAAATGCGAGTCCATTTCCATTTTGCAGGCTCCACATGTAAAGCTGAGCAAATACAGCTCCGCTGCCATAATTAGAAAGAGTTGTTACAGGTGACATAATAATAATCTCAAGTTTGCTATTTCGCTCAATGCGCAAATCTTTATTCTCCTGGCAAAACCAAAGAAACTCTTCATCGGTCATGCTGCCCGTAAATCTATCTTTCAGAATGATTGTTTCCATGATTATAAAAATACAAAAACTTATGAATCTATAGTAGCAATGCACTTCAGTTCAATAGCGATGGGCGTTGGCAAGGCGTTAACCTCCACCGTGGTGCGGCAAGGTTGTGTCGCAGCATCTGGAAAATAAGAAGCATAGATTTTATTGAAGGTTAAAAAATCAGCTTTCATATTGGTGAGATAAACCGTTATATCAATCAGGTTTTCCCAACGCGAACCGGATGCTTCCAAAATAAATTTTACATTTTGAAAAACAGCATGACATTGTAATTCAATATCATAAACAATAACATTTTTCTTATCATCCAAGGTAACACCCGGAATCTCTTTAGAATCTTTTTTCCTAGGGCCAACACCGGAAAGGAAAAGTAAATTGCCCACCTTTCGTGCGTGTGGATAGGAGCCAACAGGATCGGGTGCTGAAGAAGAATTGATTATTTGACTTTTATCCATAAGCTAAAGTTTCAGAAAAAAAAATTAACTGCTAAGACACAAGGACACAATGGCAAGCTAATTTAATTATCGCTTTGCGTCTCAGCGCCATTGCGGTATAAACATCATATTCCAAAAACCAAACTCGCCCACAAACTATGATAATCAGCATCAGCTTTTTCCGATGCTATCATCCGCACACTACTCACCATCCATGGGCCAGATGCATTGATAGGAAATCGAACGCTGCCATCACTCTCCGTATATAAATTTTGAAGGAAGGTTGTAGTATTTACTTTGTTCCAGATTTTCACGAGCGCATGGGCAGCTGGTTTGCCTTGATAATAAACATGGCACTGCAAATAATCTCCAGCCTTTAATAAGTATGGATTTTGATCGGGTACAATTTCATAGCGCAATCCAAGTTTCTTTTTAAAGGTATCATCGGTTTTATCACCCGCCTGCACAAGTAGTTTAGCAAACCGGGTGTAATACTCTTTTGAAGGCTGGCTTAATATCCCGGCTTTGGTGCGTTCATCCAAAATATAATCAAGGCCATCTTCTTTCAAGTAGTCGTTAAACTTTTCACCTTCTAATTCTATATAAGCAGCATTGCTTTGCATGCTGAACAAATACGTTCCAACTACATCTGCTTTAAAGGCCAGATTATTACCAGCAGTTGTTTTTACTGCTTTCAATAGATCTTTAACTCCACTTGCCCGATGCAATTCCATCTTCTCAACTTTATGTCGTTGTAAGTCCCAAAACTCGCCTTCAAAGCTTTCGCCCACGCGAAAGTCAAGTTTAATCTCTTCGCCAATTGCGTGTCGATACTTTTTCGGCTGAAGCCAGAACTCATGAGCCTGAACAAGTGATGAGACAACCAATAAAATTAAAATCGAGAGCAGATTCTTTTTCATTTGGTTATTTCTTAGTATTCATAATTTCTTCAATCTCTTCAGCTTCAATAGGAATGCTGCGCATCAGGTCAATGTTTCCCTTCTTTCCAATCACTACATTATTTTCAATACGGACGCCAAATTTTTCCTCTTTAATATAAATCCCGGGTTCAACCGTCCAAACAGAACCCACCTGAACCTTATCATGCATATTGCCAACATCATGCACATCAAGCCCCAGCATGTGCGAAGTGCCGTGATAAAAGTATTTTTTGAATGCCGGGCTTTCCGGACTCTGATTTTTAATATCTGTTTTATCAATCAATTTCAATTTTAGCAACTCAGCCTCCATTAGTTTTTCAATCTCTTTTTGGAAATCAAAATACACAACACTGGGGCGAAGCATTTTTATAGCTGCTTTATGAATACGCAATACTGCGTTGTAAACTTCTTTTTGTCTTTTAGAATATTGGCCACTTACCGGAATCGTTCGTGTGAGATCTGAATTATAATTCGCATACTCAGCGGCCACATCCAACAATAACAAATCACCAGCATGACATTGCTGACTGTTTTCCACATAATGAAGAATTACATTGTTATCACCTGATGCAATGATAGGTGTGTACGCAAATCCTTTTGAACCTAATCGTTTAAATTCATGAATGAACTCGGCTTCAATTTCATACTCCATCACACCAGGGCGCACATAATTCAAGACTCTGCGAAATCCACACTCGGTGATATCACATGCTTGTTGAATGAGAGAAATTTCGCGCGGTTGTTTTACCCTACGCAATTCACTCATCATAGGAGCCGCGCGTTCGTATTTATGCAAAGGATAAGCACGTTTGCACCATTCAATAAAACGCGCATCACGACTTTGCACTGTTACTTCCGATCTATAGTGTTCATTTGTATTTAAGTAAACATGACTTGCGCCACCCATTGTCATCATGTGATGAAAGAGTTTATCAAACCCTGAAACCCAAACTACGGTTTCAATACCTGAGATTTCAGTGGCTTCTTTTTTTGTGAGCTTATGCCCTTCCCATTTCTCCATCGTTTCGTTTGGCTCGAGTAGAAATAGTACTTCACGATATTTTTTATCTGGAAAACCCTCACAGATAACCACCATGCTCTCTTCCTGATGAATGCCGCTCAAGTAATAGAGATCACTGTTTTGAATATACCCTATGGTGCCATCGGCATTGCTTGGCATAATGTCGTTGGAGTTGAATAAAGCCAGCGAATTAGGGTTCAATTTCTTAGCCAGCCGTTTGCGGTTTGAAATAAATAATTCTTTTCCAATAGGTTCGTGCCTCATAGTATTCGAATTTCAGAATTTACTTGATTAATCGGTTTACTTCTGATAGATTTTGGAAAGTTACAAAATAGCCCACTACATGAAAAAGCGATCTCTTCTATTCTTGCTGTTCCTTTTTTTAATCTCCTCAGCCGTTGCTCAACAAAACTATACGCCAACACCCGAAAACATGAAGTCTCGGGAATGGTTTCAGGATGCAAAGTTTGGGCTGTTTATTCACTGGGGTGTTTACAGCGTGCTTGGCGATGGGGAGTGGGTAATGAACAACCAACAAATTCCCATCAAAACCTATGAGAAGCTTCCCACTTTTTTTAATCCCACAGAATTCAATGCTGCTGAGTGGGTGCAACTGGTGAAAGATGCAGGCATGAAATACATTACCATCACCAGCAAGCACCACGATGGGTTTGCCATGTATGATTCAAAAGTATCTGACTACAACATTGTAAAGAAAACTCCTTACGGAAAAGATGTGCTTAAAATGCTTGCAGACGAATGTAGGAAGCAAGGCATCAAACTTTTCTTTTATCACTCCCAGCTCGACTGGCATCATCCTGATTATTATCCAAGAGGAAACACGGGTGGTGATTATACCGGGCGCCCCAACAAAGGCGACATGAATAAGTATTTGGATTACATGGATGCGCAGCTAACTGAATTGCTTACCAACTATGGTGATGTTGCCGGAATTTGGTTTGATGGCATGTGGGATAAAAAAGATGCCGACTGGCGATTAGAAAAAACGTATTCACTTATTCACAAACTTCAACCTGCAGCTTTGATTGGCAGCAACCATCATCGTACTCCTTATTCTGGTGAAGATTTTCAAATGTTTGAAAAAGATTTGCCCGGCCACAACACCACCGGCTTTTCGCCCGAACAGAAAATTGGTGATCTGCCAAAAGAAACATGCGAAACGATCAATAACTCATGGGGTTTTAATTTGCAGGATGCCCGCAATAAAAGTGAAAAGGATTTGATTCAATATTTAGTGAAGGCGGCTGGCTATGGCGCAAACTTCCTATTAAATGTTGGCCCAATGCCTAACGGAAAAATTCAACCCGAGCATGTTGAGTTGCTAAAAAAAATGGGCGCCTGGAAAGGACAATATGACGAAACAATTTCAGGAACTCGTGGCGGGCCACTTAGCGCGCGTGACTGGGGTGTGATGACTCAAAAAGGAAACAAAGTTTACATTCACGTTTTAGATTGGACAGATGAAACCCTCACTCTTCCAAAGTTTGGTAAAAAAGTGATGAGCGCTAAAATCTTCATCGATAAAACGCCTGTGAAGTTTTTGGAAAATGATTTTGGACTAAGTCTTAAAATTCCAAAAGACAAGATGAATGATATTGATACGGTGATCGAACTTGAATTGAAGAATTGATAATGAACAATTGACAAATCAATCTTCAATTATTCATTATCAACTTTAAATATAACTAGTTGCTTTCTCCCTGAGGATCATTTACATCATCTGTTTCCAAGTAGTTGATGATAATGAACGTAAACAGTAAGCCTGAGAACAAGCCTTCCAATGCCACCATGAATGCGGTGATGTAAGGATTGAGGTAGCGACCCATTGGCTCATTATCAATTATACCTTGCATCAAATTAGAGTCAATAGACAAGTAGCTGAAAACAAAAATCGCAAAAATAGCCGAAGATATCCCGCTAGTTGCAACACCCGTTATCAGCGCCCGAAAATAATTAAGATGTTGTCCATGGGCTTCTCTAAATTTCTTAAGGGCAAAATATATACCGCCTACCTGAAAAATAACATTTAAAAAACGTAGTTCGTAATAGTGCTGCAATCCAAGCAGTCTCATTAGTAAGAAATAACCAATGAGGCAACCGGCTATTTTAAGACCGTAATTCTCAGGGATGCGATTTGGATTTGTGAAAAGACTCATAGTTATAAGGGTTAACGGAAGGGTAATTTTTAACTTTTTTTACACAATTGCAACCTTTTATTTCGGTTAATATTTAGATACCTTAGTTTGCCACAAGAAAAATGCACTCTCCTTCCGCTAAAAATAGACAACTATGATAAAGAAAATTCTACTTGTAGTTGCAGGACTGATCGTTCTGCTGTTACTAATTGGGTTTGCTCTTCCTGCTAAGTTGGAAGTATCAAAAAGTGTTACAATCAATGCATCTCCGGAAGCTATCTTTGAAGAAATCAATGACTTGGAGCGCTGGGAAAAATGGCAATACTGGAATACGCTAGATCCCGAAATGAAAATAGTTTATGGCGATAAGAAAGTTGGAACAGGCGCCATGTATAGCTGGGAGGGTCCTGTTTTAGACAAAGGCACTTTATCAATAATCGAAAGTGTTCCGAACAAATCCATCGCCATTGCCATGGACTTTGGCGGAAATCCAGCCTCCGGATTATACACAGTTGAGTCCGAAAGCAATGCGACAAAACTTAATTTTAAATTTTCAGCCGATCAGGGAATGAACCTAATTGGTAGATGGATCAATATTTTTATAAGAGGTGAGGTTGAAAAATCATTTGACTATGCCGGAGAGAAAATTAAAGCTATTGCAGAAGCAAAACCCAAATAACATTCTATTCCCGTGACGCTCTCAGAATTTAAAGAAACATTAACTAATTCTTCACCACCAAAAGTTGCAACATTGCTGGAAGCTATGTGGCATGATGCTAACGGAAATTGGGAAAAGGCTCACGCTATAGGGCAAGATGTCAATACAAAAGATGGCGCTTGGATTCATGCTTATCTGCACCGAAAGGAAGGCGATCAGTTTAATGCACAATATTGGTACGATCGCGCAAATCGTTCAATGCCTGAGGTTAGCTTAGAGGAAGAGTGGAACGCTATCACTGAAGAGCTGCTCAATAGCTAAATCCCAACTCATCTAATCCTTTATGAACTTCTGGGCAGCTCATAAATAAATTCCATAACAAACCGGTGCGTTCGTTTTCCATCATCACAACAATGGGTCCTTGATCAATAGCCAGATACCAAGGCTTGTACCAATCCTTATCTACACTGAACCCATCGTAGAATCCATATTGTCCAAAAATTTTATCACCTAAGTCAAAATAAAAATGTTTCATCGCAGCCATGCTTTCTTTTGGAGTATATGGGAACGATGATAAAGCTCCCGTTGGGTTAATCACGCCTACATCTTCGTTTGGACTATGTGCAGCATAGAAGCCAACTGAATAACCTGCTGTAAGTCCCCAACTAGTTGCACCATAGTCTTTATAACCTTTGGGGTTCTCAACACAGTACGTATAATTAATCATAGTATGATTGACATTGTGCCGCCAGTAATCGGCATAGCGGTCTTTAAGCTTTCGCGGATCAAGACCTAAGAAAGAATAATGCGACCAAAATAACGGTCCGCCAAATTGCTGAGCACCGTTGTGTTTTAAATCCAAATGATACCCATACTGTTGATGCGTAGAGTCATTCTTTATTTTTCCACTACGCGCCCAACCCTCGTGATACGTAACAGCAGGGACCCCATAGGTTGGCGAAGCGGCCGCTAACACATAGGTGATCAAACATTCATTATATCCTTCCAATGGAAAATTCATAACCCATTGCTTGTCGGGCGACCAATGCCAATACAAAACATTTTTGCCACCATGGCGATACCAACTCCAATCAACTTCTTTCCACAGCGTATCAATTTTATTTGCTAAGGCTTTTTCTTCTTCGTTGCCATCTTTGAAATATTGACGAACGCATAGTAATCCCTGCACCAAATAAGCAGTCTCAACCAAATCACCTCCATTATCATTTGTGCCAAACGGTTTTACTTTTCCGGTTTCGCCATTCATCCAATGTGGCCACGCACCTTTAAAACGATCGGCAGTTTCAAGAAAGTTGACCAACTTGGTAAGTCGCTGCAGGCCTTGCTCGCGAGTTATGAATTTGCGTTCAATGCCTACCAGAATAGCCATCGCACCAAATCCGGTTCCACCGGAGGTAACAATATTTTTATCGTTATCCGGATAATCTTCATCTACATGATAGCGCTCGCGGGCTGCACCGGAAGTTGGTTCGGCACCATCCCAAAAATATTGAAAGGTTTTGTATTGAACCAAGGTGAAAAGTGAGTCGTCACTAATTCGCGCCTCTATGGTCTTAACCGATTTCTGTTGGGCGCAACTCAGCAAGAAAAGCAAACCGAGTAGTGGTAGTGCTAAAAATCTAATTCTCAATAACTTCATGATCTCTCGTTTGAATTTTTTTCTCTTTCCATGCTGCCAATTCTTTTTTTCTTTGTTCCAGTTCTTCGGCAGTCGGTTTATAATTGATTAATGATTTTAAATCAGGTTGCCCAGCATCCACCCAGGCTGTATACCAAATATCGCCAGTTTTTTTAACACTCTTTTTAAACTGTCGTTCCACCATACCCGCCAGCATGCGATGATATTTTTGGGAATATTCTTGCGAATAAACTCGCACGGTCTGCTTGCCTTTGGTTTCAAAACTAAATTTACTTTCGCCCTCGGCAATAGAAAGTTCTTTTTCAAATCTCAACACGGAATCCAACGCGTTATTTGCCTGCGTAACAATGTCCCACGCCAATAGCTGCACATTAGGAACATACGTTGCACCCCCAACAAAAAAATCATACTCTTCAAAGTAAAGCTCTGGCAACCGCGATTCCCAAAAACCATGAATACCGACTTGTCCTGTTAGTTGGCCATCATAATTTTTGGTGGTGTGCAAAGGCACATGTGCATCGGCAATATAATGCCCCAGATCAGCGGATATTCTTAAGATCTTATCCGGATCTTTTAAAAGAAACGCATCCTTTAATTGAAAATACATTCGATAAATATGCCAGGGCACAATGCCTCTGGCTTGCAACGAATCTTCACCAAATTTTTCAACCGCTTGATTCCAATAGCGTGGTAATTTAAACACTGCACTATCTCCAAAATCATCCAGATCAATATAATGCCGGGGAGCTTCTTCGGGAACTGCATACCGTCTGCGATCGGGGTTAACCGCTGCCTCTGTTAAATACTCAATGTTCTTTTTGTAAAATCCAGCCATGGCGGGCGGCAATGTGAAAACTGCCAAGTGATTGATTTTCTTATGCGCAAAAAATCCCCAGCTACTGCAAAGAATTACCACTCCTATCAAAGCAAGTTTTAAAGATCTGGGCATACAGCTATCTTTCCTCAAAGTTAATTAACATGTGTAAGATTTTTATCCTCTTCATTTTTATCTCAGTAACAGCCAGGGCAACAGATCCTTATCCAAAAAATACTGCGATTGATGTTATCCAATATGTTTTTCATTTAGAAGTCAATGATTCTACAGATGTGATTGCTGGCAAGGCATTCGTCTCCATCAAATTTAAAAAACCCATAGCAGAGTTTGAGCTTGACCTCGCAACCAAAGACCAATCCGGAAAAGGCATGAACGTTAGCTCCATATTGGCAGACGGGAAAAAGCTGAACTTCAATCATGTAAAAAATCGATTAAAAATGTCACTCTCTAATCCCGCTAAGGAAAATGAATTATTAACCTTTGAAATTAATTATAGTGGCATTCCAATAGATGGCTTGATCATAGGAAAAAATAAATTTGGCGATCGCGGTTTCTTTGGCGACAATTGGCCCGACCGCGGTCATCATTGGCTTCCGGTTGTTGATCACCCAAGTGATAAAGCGGCAGTTGATTTTATCATTACAGCACCGTTGCATTATTCTGTAGTTGCAAATGGAATTAAAATTGAAGAAAGCCCCGTTGGCAAAAATCAAAAACTTACTCATTGGCATGAAGAAGTTCCTATCCCCGTAAAGGTAATGGTAGCGGGCATTGCACGATTTGCTGTTCAGTATGTTGGCAAAGTCAATGATATTTCTGTAGAGAGTTGGGTGTATCCTCAAAATCGCGAAGCAGGTTTTTATGATTATGCCATTGCCGCAAAAGTGTTGGACTATTTTCACAATCACATTGGCGAATACTCATATAAGAAGCTTGCAAACGTTCAATCCAAAACTCGCTGGGGCGGATTAGAGAATGCAAATACCATTTTCTATTTCGAAAACTCTGTAACCGGAAAGAATGAACGTGAGGGATTGATTGCACACGAAGGAGCTCACCAATGGTTTGGAAATTCGGCTACCGAAAACGACTGGCATCACGTGTGGCTCAGTGAAGGCTTTGCTACTTATTTCGCTAGTCTTTATTTAGAAAGTGCACATGGGCGCGACAGGCTTATTGAAGAGCAAAAGAAAGATCGGGATGAGGTGATTAAATATCATCTTAAAAAACAAGCCCCTGTTATTGACACAACCATCACAGATATAAACACCGTGTTAAGTACAAATACTTATCAAAAAGGAGGTTGGGTTTTGCACATGCTTAGGCATGAGCTTGGTGATCAAGGTTTTTGGAAAGGTATTCGCCAATATTATGCTACATACAAAAATAGCAATGCCCTGACTGGAGATTTCCAGCAAATAATGGAAGTGACTTCAGGTAAGGATTTGGATTTATTTTTCAATCAATGGCTTTATGTAGCAGGACACCCTAAGATTTCCGCAAAATGGAGTTATGATAGCAAAAGTAAGTCGGTTTTGATCGAAGTAACTCAAAAGCAAACCGGTGTATTTAAATTTCCCCTTGAATTAGGAATAATGGATAATAATGGCCTAAAAGAGATAAAAACCGTCCTGATTTCTTCAAAATCAGAGAAATTCAAAATTCCAGTTGAATTTGCACCCAAAAGCATAAGTCTCGATCCCGATACCTGGCTACTTTTTGAAGGATCAATTGTCCAAAAATGAGGAGCATATCTTTGCAAATCTGATTAATGCACTTATTTTTGCAGTCCGTTTGAAAAAACCATTATGGCAAATCATAAATCAGCAGAGAAAAGAATCAGAGCGAACGAGACAAAACGTCTTAGAAACCGCTATCAGGCAAAAACAACCCGCACTCAGATCAAGAAATTGAGTGTAACTACTTCTAAAGATGAGGCACAAACGCTTCTTAAAGAAGTTTCTTCTATGATCGATAAGTTGGCTAAGAAGAATGTTATTCATTGGAAAAAGGCTGCTAATCAGAAGTCTAAGCTTACTAAGCGGGTAAACGCGTTAGCATAAGCATTACAATATTTTATTTTTCCCTCGTTAACCTTTGGTTGACGAGGGTTTTTTTATGCTCTAAAACGAATCATAGCTTCCGATGCTAATTTCAATATCTTCGAATAATGAAAATTGATGACGGCAAGCCTTTGAATATCAAAGACTGGTCTCCGGAAGACCGACCCAGGGAAAAGTTATTACTAAAAGGAACCTCCGCATTAAGCGAGGCCGAGTTAATCGCCATTTTAATTGGATCGGGCACAACTAAAACCAGTGCCGTTGAGTTAGCTAAAAAAGTGCTGCTGCTGGGAAATAATAGTCTTAACGAGCTTGCACGTCTTACTATTAAAGACCTCATGAAAATAAAAGGCATAGGCGAAGCGAAAGCAATAACCATTGTAGCGGCACTTGAGATTGGAAGAAGACGGAAAGAACAAGACCCGGAAGAAAAGCCAAAAATAAATACCTCGAAAGATGCGTTTGATCTGTTGAAAGGAGATTTTATGGATTTACCACATGAAGAGTTTTGGGTGCTGCTATTAAATAGAGCTCACCGTGTTATTAAGAAGAAACGAATCAGTGAAGGTGGAGTATCAGGCACCGTGGCCGATCCTAAAATAATTTTCAAACTCGCGCTTGAAGATTTAGCGAGTGGCGTTATTGTAGCACACAATCATCCATCAGGTAATTTAAGTGCCAGCCAAAGTGATCTTGATCTTACACGCAAGTTAAAAGAGGCTGGAAAGTTTCTAGAAGTCCAATTGCTGGACCATCTAATTATCTCTAATCAGAAATATTTTAGTTTTGCAGATGAAGGCTTGATGTAATGTTTATATCCAAAAAATTTTACGGAATTTTATTTGTCATTTTTGCCGCTGCATTAGTCGCTTTCGTTTACTCAGCTAAAGAAAATAAGCCTATTGCTGCTACACGCATCGATAGCCTGAGTATTGATTCGGCAAATACTGCTAAATTAAATTCACCAGAACGTATACTCAGTGCCTTTGCAGATCCAAATCCTTACATGCAATTGGTTATAGTCGATTACACTGAGTTTATTGACCGCGCTATAAAAAAAGGAATTGCACCTGGTGCAGCCGTTGCAATCATCAGAGATACATCCATTGTTTTTTTAAAAGGATTTGGGTTACGGGAAATCGGTACGACTGATTCTATTGATGTTAATTCGGTTTTCAGGTTGGGCTCTGTCTCCAAATGTTTTGCTTCAATATTAGCCGGAACTTTAGTTAGTGATCATCTTATTAATTGGGACGATCCTATCATAAAATACATTCCGCAATTTGAATTAAAGAAAAAAGAACAAACTGATAAACTCACTGTCCGGCACGTACTCTCACACACAACAGGCCTTCCCTATCATGCTTACACTAACATGATTGAAGAGCATCTTCCGTTTGATACACTCATGGGCTATTTGAAACAGGTTAATTTGTTTGGTGAGCCGGGGCAGATATATAGTTATCAAAACGTTGGTTACAGTCTGATTGGCAAAGTGGTTGAAGCCGTAACACATCAATCTTTTGAAGCTGCGTTGAAAGAAAGAATCTTTAAACCATTAAGGATGCGAACAGGCTCCGCTTCCTATGAGGCCATCATCAATCGTGAAAATGTTGCTCAACCTCATTATTTTTCACACAAACATTGGGTTTCTGTTCCTATCTCGGATACTTATTATAACGTTGCCCCGGCAGGTGGTGTAAATGCAAGTATTAGTGACATGGCTCTTTGGTTACAGGCATTGCTAACGGGCACTCCGGCTATCATGAGCGATTCGACCATGCACGAAGTTTTTGAGCCACAGGTAAAAGCTACCTCAAAGAATCGTAATTTCAGAAAGTGGAAAAGGCCAAAGGCATCTTACTACGCATTAGGCTGGCGGATACTTACTTTCAAAAATGACACCATTGAATATCACGGTGGCTACGTAAATGGGTATCGCAGTGAGGTGGCGATTGATCGAAAAAATAAATTGGCAATTTGTGTACTTACTAACTCACCGGGTAGTCTTGCCGATCAGGCCATTCCTGAATTTTTAAAACGATATAGTCAGCACACTGATTCAATTGCCTTTTGGGATGATCGACATAAATTGATACTCGTTAAAAATACCAATCAACTAATTCCTTCCCATAACTAATGAAAAGTTCGCGCATAATTCTAATAATACTTGTGTTAGCTATCGCTGCTTTCATTTTCTATTCGATGCAAGGTGGAGCGCCTGAAAACTATCAAGCTGAAATTCAAAAAGACAGAGCTGATAAAGCGGAGTTCATGAAATCAAACGATGAGTCACCTTTTTTAAAAGACTCAATTGAGTTTGAAGCGCTTAACTATTTCCCAATCGATGAGAAATTTCGAGTAAAAGCAAAACTTGAATCTATTGATGGAAAAAAAGTTGTTCTACTTACAACCAGTGATGGACTGGAACAAAAATATTTAGAGTACGCCTATGCAGTGTTTAAGCTCAATGAAACTGAGCATCGCTTACTTATCCTTGAATTAATGGATATGGGGCCACAACGCGGCAAACTTTTTCTTGCTTTCGCGGATAATACAAGTGGCGATGAAACTTACGGTGCCGGCAGATATCTTGATGTAAAAAAAATACCCGCAGCAACCTCCATCTTCCTTGATTTCAATTTAACATACAATCCTTATTGTGCATACAACGATAGTTATTCCTGCCCTTTTCCGCCTAAAGAGAATATTCTAAAAGTGGCTATCAATGCGGGCGAGAAAAACTATTATCCATAGCTCCTTTATTAAGCTTCAAGGCATAGAAAAGAGCGGACAAAGCCGTACTTTTGAAGTTCTGTTTTTCTCTATTTATGAAGATTTCCTACAACTGGCTCAAGCAATATATTGACATAACTGAATCGGCAGAAGAGATTGGCAATATGCTAACAGCTACTGGTTTGGAAGTTGAAAGCATTGAACCGTTTGAATCTGTAAAAGGTGGCCTACAAGGAATTGTAATTGGCGAGGTACTTACCTGTGTAAAGCATCCAAATGCAGATAAACTTTCCATCACTACCGTTGATGTCGGTGATAAAGTTTTACCGATTGTTTGTGGTGCCTCCAATGTTGCGGCTGGTCAAAAAGTTGTTGTTGCCTTGCCTGAATCAACGCTATTTCCTTTTAAAGGCGATTCATTCTCAATAAAGAATACAAAAATCCGAGGCGAGGTTTCTGAAGGAATGATTTGCGCGGAAGATGAAATAGGCCTTGGCGAAAGTCATGATGGAATTATTATTCTTAATACAACACTCCCAAATGGCACATTGGCCGCAACTTATTTTAAAATCGAATCTGATTCAGTTTTTGAAATTGGTTTGACACCTAACCGTGCAGATGCTGCCTCGCATATTGGCGTGGCGCGCGATATAAAAGCGGTTCGTAAAACGAATCTCAGATTACCTGCTGTCGATTCATTTGCCGTTGAAAATAAAACACTCAGTATTCCTGTGGAGGTTGAGAATACACAAGCATGTCCGCGATATTCAGCAGTGACACTGTCTGGTATTGCTGTTGGCGAATCTCCTGATTGGTTAAAGAATAGACTTAAGGCAATTGGCTTAACACCGATCAACAATATTGTTGACATTACCAATTATGTGCTCCACGAAACCGGACAACCCTTACACGCTTTCGATGCTGATCAAATTACAGGCAAGAAAGTTATTGTAAAGACATTGCCTGCCGGAACGAAGTTCAAAACATTAGATGGCAAAGATCGCACTCTTGCTGCAACAGATCTGATGATCTGCAATGCGGAAGAGCCTATTTGCATTGCAGGCGTTTTTGGTGGAATCAAATCAGGCATTTCTGCAAGCAGTAAAAATATATTTTTAGAAAGTGCATGCTTCGCGCCTGACTACATTCGCAAAACGGGCACACATCATCAATTAAAAACTGATGCTTCATTCCGCTTTGAGCGAGGCACCGATCCCAACATGACGGTTTATGCTCTTAAGCGGGCATCGCTTCTCATTAAAGAAATAGCGGGCGGCTCAATCTCGTCAGAAATTGTTGATGTTTATCCTACCAAAATAGAAAACAAACAAATTTCAATTAAAGACAAGAATGTAAATCGATTGATTGGTAAAGTAATACCAAGAGATGAAATGTTTTCAATTCTTGAAGCATTAGATATTCAGATACTCAGCAAAACAGAAACTGAATTTGTTGTTTCTGTACCACCCTATCGGGTTGATGTAACACAAGAAGCTGATGTTGTAGAAGAGATTTTACGAATCTATGGATTCAACAAAATAGAGTTAACTGAAATTGCAGGGACTGATTATCTCGCTGAGTTCCCTGAAAAGGATATAAATAAATTTAAGAAAACTTTAGGCGGTATGCTGGTCGCTAATGGATTTTATGAAATCCTGACCAATTCGCTTACCAATGCAGCTTATCAACAAAAAAGCAATATAGCGTTTACCGGTGCACCTGTTGAAATCTTGAATAAACTCAGCGAAGAACAAGGCATTTTGCGACAGACAATGCTTTTTACTGGGTTAGAGGTTTGTGACTACAACATCAATCGCAGGCAAAAAGATCTGAATCTTTATGAGTTTGGTAAAGTCTATTGGAAAGAAGAGGTTGCAGATGCGGAAACTAAAAATCCTTATAAAGAAGAAGAAAGGTTGGCCTTGTATATAACCGGTAGCTTCGAATCTGAGAATTGGCAAAGTAAATCGCGGTCTGTTACCTATTTTGATCTCGCGCAACAAGTTGTGCAACTGCTTGAAAAAGCGAATGTGCAAAATATCAAGCAAGAGAAAATAAACGATCCGATTTTTGATTATGGCATGCGCCTGATGAAGGGAACAAAAGAAATTGGAAAATTGGGCAAGGTTAAATCGGGCTTGGCAAAGGATTTTGGAATCAAGCAGGAAATATTTTATGCCGATCTAAATACTGCCTTGCTTTTCAAGTCTGCAAACCCTAAGTTCGTTGTGAAGGAAGTACCAAAGTTTCCGGAGGTGAGGCGCGATCTTTCGCTAGTGCTTGATAAGCATGTGAGTTTTGATGAAATTCGTGAAATGGTACTATCAACTGAGAAGCGGTTGATAAAAAATATTATTGCGTTTGATGTTTATGAGGGTGATAAAATTCCGGCCGGCAAAAAAGCCTATGCCTTGGGGTTCACTTTACAGGATTCGGAAAAAACATTAACCGATACGGAGATTGATAAGGTGATGACCCGCTTGATGGGTGCATTTGAAGGAAAATTGGGAGCAGTAATCAGGAAATAAAAGAAGGATACTCGATACTAGCAAGTTGGCGCATTCTAAATACCAGCCACTAGAATCCAGAAACTAAAATTCACCTATGGATCAAGAAGCATTAAAATCAAACCTGAACGGATTAGAACGAAAAGTGCTGTTGTTGCTCAATGAGCATAAGTCCCTCAAAGATCAAGTAAAGACTTTAAAACTGGAGAATCACGAACTTAAAGGCGATATCGGCAAGCGCGATGAGCAGCTTCATCATTTTAAAAATCAGATTAAAATCACTAAGATTGTAGATCATATGAACCCGGAAGACAAAGGTGTTTCGGAATTAAAGAAGAAAGTTGACGAGTATATCCGCGAAATCGATAAGTGTATTGCTCATTTGAGTAAATAACCGGTAAAGGTTGATGGACGAATTATCAGTAAAAATAAAAATTGCAGACCGCGAATACCCGATGAAGGTAAAGCGCAAGGAAGAGGAAAAAGTGCGGGCGGCCGGCAAAGTCATCAACGAAAAAATAAAGTATTACCGCGAACAGTTTGGTATTGACGATAAACAAGACCTGCTGGCCATGGTGGCTTTCGATTGTTTGGTAGATAAAATGGCAGACGAAGAAAGTTTGCAGGTAATAGACCAAACCGTGATTGAAAAAGTAAACCACATTAATTCGTTGGTTTCCCAGGCACTCTAGTCATCACTTTTTAATTCTCTCCCCTTTGTTTTTGACCGATTGGTCAGCCCGGGTATTTTAACTATAAATATCTAGACCAATGGATTTATTAACCCCGGGCCCAGGAATGCTTATTACTATTATCCTGTTAAGCCTTATACCAATTATCTTAATAGGAATTCTAGTGGGTTCGCTACTTTACAAGCGAAAACTTAAACGGAATAAAGAAGCCGCTGAGGAGAGAGCCAAGCTTATAATTAAGGAAGCCGAACTACAGGCTGAGAACATCAAGAAAGACAGAATATTGGAAGCCAAGGAAAAACTCTTGAAAATGAAGCTAGAGTTTGAAGAAGAAGCCAATCGCAAGAAAAATCAGATTATTAGCAACGAGCAAAAAATCAAACAACGCGAAGCTCAGCTTTCCAAGGAACTAGAAACCATAAAGCACAAGCAAGGTGAAGTGGATGAAGAGCGTCAAAGCCTTGCTCATCAGCACGAGTTGGTGAAAAAGCGGAAAGAAGAGCTTGACAAATTCAATGCGCAGAAGGTGGCCATTCTGGAAGGAATCTCCAAACTAACAGCCGATGAGGCGCGCGATCAATTAGTAGAGTCATTAAAAGAAGAAGCGGCAACAAAAGCCAGTTCATATATTAAAGACATTATGGAGCAGGCTAAAATATCTGCTACCAAGGAAGCTAAAAAGATTGTTGTAGAAACTATTCAACGCACTGCTACAGAACACGCTGTTGAAAACTGTGTTTCCATTTTCAACATTGAAAGTGATGACATTAAAGGAAAAGTAATTGGTCGCGAAGGCCGCAACATTCGAGCACTGGAAGCAGCGACCGGTGTTGAGATTATTGTGGACGATACACCAGAGGCAATTATCATTTCAGGATTTGATCCCGTAAGAAGAGAAGTCGCACGGCTATCACTTCACAGACTTGTGCAAGATGGACGCATTCATCCGGCCCGGATCGAAGAAATTGTTGCCAAGACTTTCAAAAACATTGAAGATGAAATTGTAGAAATTGGCGAACGTACTGTAATAGATTTAGGCATTCATGGATTAGCACCAGAGTTGGTAAAAATGGTTGGCCGCATGCGGTACCGCTCATCGTATGGCCAAAACCTACTGCAACATTCACGTGAAGTGGCAAACCTTTGTGCAATCATGGCTGCAGAACTTGGATTGAATGTAAAGCAAGCCAAGCGTGCGGGATTGTTGCACGATCTTGGCAAAGTATGGCCAGAAGAATTAGAGAAACCACACGCTATTGTGGGAATGGAATTAGCGCAGAAGTATAAAGAACATCCTGTTATCTGTAATGCCATCGGTGCTCACCACGATGAAATAGAAATGACAAGCATCATCTCACCAATCGTGCAAGCGTGTGATGCAATTTCAGGTGCACGGCCTGGTGCCAGACGTGAGGTGATGGAACAATACATTAAACGCTTAAAAGAATTAGAAAGTGTAGGGTTAAGTTTTGAAGGTGTTGAAAAATGTTACGCGATTCAAGCTGGTCGTGAATTGCGTGTGATGGTAGATGCGGAAAAGGCATCTGATGAACGCGCGGCTCAACTAAGTTTTGATATCTCGCAAAAAATTGAAAAAGACATGCAGTATCCCGGGCAAATAAAAGTTACGGTGATACGGGAGATGAGAAGTGTCGCTTATGCGAAATAGATTTCTTCCACACAAAATATAAAGGAGCCCCGAAAGGGCTTCTTTCAATTCGGACAGATTCTTTTCTTTTTTTTTATATCTACATTTGTTGAAAATTCTTTTAATGGTAAGAGTCAATTTTCATTTATGTTTTAACTTTATCAAATGAGGCTAACGAGCATAAGTCATTAGATGGCACATGTGAAGAAGGTAAACGTAGTTTTGCTCCTGCTCATACTCTCGTGTTGGGCACTCCAGGGTCAAACCCTGCAACCTGATTCAATCATTATTAAATCCGCTCTGCTCTCCACTATAAAATTATACGATCTGGCAATGGGCGAAAATTCTCATCTGTACAATGGAAGAGAATTTATCGATCCTTTTGAAAGAAAAGTAGCGGCCGGACATATCTATTTTGTAACGGATGATTGGCAGGACGGCCTTATATATTATGATGGCCAATTGTATGAGCATGTATCACTCCGCCTTGATCTGTTTCAGAATAAAGTAATTGTAGAACAACCAAGAAGTCACAGAGAAATTGAACTGGACTCTAAAAAAATAAACTACTTTCGGATAGGCGGGCAAAACTTTGTTCGGCTAACCTCTCCCTCAGAAGGATTCTATGCCCGAATTTATAATGGTGAGGTTAAGGTCTATATCCGGCATTATAAGACTCTAAAAGAGAACACCGAAGGAAAAACATTGGTGAGCGAATTTTACGCAAAGGAAAAAGTCTACATATTTAAAAATCAAACATACCATCAGGTAAAAACAAAATCAGCAGCCTTAGCGGTATTCAAAGAACGAAAAAGTGAATTAAAAAAACTTGTTAAGCAAGAAAGGCTCTCTTTCAGAGAGGACAAAGAACATGCACTAATAAGCATAGCCCGGTATTATGATCAATTGAACGCTGATAAATGAAACAGGCTAAAGGCCTCTTATTGTGTATACTCCTTGTCGGGACAATTCTTCCGGGGTATTGTCAGCAGGAACAACTTTTCCGTGTCGAATTTAGCAATCAACCTTTTCTAAAACTTGTGGAGGATCTGGAGCAAAAAAGTAACTATCGTTTCTTTTTTAATCCAACTGTAGTTGATAGTCTAACCGTAACCGTTTCTGCCTCCAATAAAACGATCAGCGAGATCCTGGATGAAGTTTTCCGAAGCTCCAACTTCCGGTATGCCATTGATCAAAATCAATACATATACATAACCTTGCAAGAACCTATTCTAACGGATCTACCCTCTGACTTTTTTACCGGTGTGGGATCATCCTCGGATAGCCTCAAAAGACGAATTAACAATTCACGATTTGAAGAGGCGGAGAAAGTTAAAGTTGAAAAACTCACTACCATAGGGGTGCGTGGTGCAACGAATAAATCAACAGCCAGCATCGCTGGGTACGTGCGTAATTCCAAATCCGGAGAGCCCGTGATTGGCGCTTCCGTTTTAATTGAAACCCCTTTGATTGGTGTAGCTACCGATCCCAATGGCTATTACTCTATTACATTACCGAAAGGTACACACCAGTTAAAAATCCGAAGTATCGGAATGAAAAGCCTGCAGCGAAGCGTACTCCTACATTCTGATGGAAAACTCAATATTGAAATGGAAGAAGACGTGCTACCGTTAAAGGAGGTTGTCATTGAATCGGAACGGGATGAACTCGTATTGGGAATGCAAATGGGATTGGAGAAAATAGACATGAAAACATTAAAACAGATACCGCTTGCACTAGGTGAAGCAGACGTACTAAAAGCAATCCTGACATTGCCAGGAGTTCAATCAGTTGGTGAGGGTACAGTAGGATTCAACGTGCGAGGAGGCGCCACCGATCAAAACCTAATCTTGTTTAATGATGCAGCCATATACAATCCATCTCACTTGTTTGGATTCTTCTCTGCATTCAACCCAGATCTTCTTAAGAATGTTGAGTTATATAAAAGTGGAATCCCGGCTGAGTATGGTGGACGAATTTCGTCTGTCCTTGACGTAACTACCAGGGAAGGAAACAAAAAGCAATGGGCAGGTTCTGGGGGAATAAGTCCGATAACCGGTCGGTTTGCCCTGGAGGGTCCGATAATAAAAGATAAATGTTCTTTTTTACTTGGGGGTCGTTCAACGTATTCAGATTGGTTATTGCGACAGATACCATCAAACGCGCTGAAGAACAGTGAAGCCTCATTTTATGACCTGAATTTGAATATCAGTCACGAAATAAATAATAAGAATAGTATTTATTTATCAGGATACTTAAGTAGAGACCGCTTTAAATTACAAAGTGATACCGCCTATAGCTATAGTAATCAGGCACTGTCAGCCAAATGGAGACATATTTTTAGCAATAGGCTCTTTGCCGTTTTCTCGGGCAACTTTAGTGGTTACAATTACACCATATCCAGCGCAAATAATCCTGTCAACGCGTTTGATCTATCCTATTCCATAAAACAAGTTCAAGGAAAAGTTGATTTCAATTATTTCATGAATGCAAAACACACGATCAATTTTGGAGCGAGCATAATCCGATACCAACTGGCTCCCGGAACCCTTACCCCAGGAAGAGATGAATCATTAATAATTCCTGATGCGTTGCAGGAAGAACAAGCTATTGAGAGTGCTGTTTACATAGGCGATAACTTTGAAATTAATCCCAACCTCTCATTGTATGCCGGGCTCCGATATTCCTTTTTTCAAAATAACGGCCCCCACGATTTATTTATCTATCAACCAGGCAGCCCAAAAGATGTAACCTCGATTGTCGATACAGTCTCTTATACCTCGGGGCAGAATTTATCGAGGGCAGGTGGCCCAGAAGTGCGCGTGTCGGTTCGTTACAGACTTGCAACAAATGCTTCTATTAAGGTCAGTTACAATCGCACTCGCCAATACATACAGATGCTTTCCAATACCACAGCCATTGCCCCAACAGACATCTGGAAACTCAGCGATCCCTATATCAAACCATTGATAGGAGATCAGATCTCCGCAGGCTTCTATCATAATTCAAAGCGAACATCTTTTGAAACCTCAGTTGAAGCCTATTATAAGGTCATGAAAAACTTTCTTGATTATAAAGGCGGTGCCGAGCTGATTTTAAATCATCACATAGAAACTGATGTGCTGAATGCCGAGGGTAGGGCGTATGGCGCTGAGTTTATGATTCGGAAATCGAGTGGTAAACTTACCGGATGGTTAAGCTACACCTACTCACGGTCCTTGCTGAAAACAGAAGGCGACTTTGACTCGGAAACTATCAACCGCGGTGAATATTATCCTAGTAACTATGATAAACCTCATGCCGTTAATTTTATTGGAAACTATAAATTCAATCGCAGATTCAGTTTTTCTCTAAACGTGGTTTACAGCACAGGAAGACCCATCACATTTCCAATTTCAAAATATACGATAGATGGGGCTGAACGACTTCTTTACTCCGATCGTAATCAATTCAGAATCCCGGATTATTTCCGCACCGATTTTTCATTTAACCTGGAAGGCTCACATAAGATGAAAAAACTAGCGCATAGTTCGTGGAATTTTTCCGTTTATAACCTCACCGGCAGACGCAATGCATACTCCATATACTTCACAACTGAGAACGGAGTGGTGAAAGGGTATAAACTTTCGATTTTTGGCAGTCCTATTCCTACTATAACTTATAATTTTAAATTCTAACCCGAATGAAGAAAATCTTATTCATAGGGATTCTTCTTGTCGGGTGCATCGATCCTTACTCACCCCCAGAAATTGAACAAGCCGAAGCAACTCTTGTCATTGACGGATTTATTAATGTGTTCGGCAGCAGCGCAATAGAACTTAGTCGAACTCAAAACTTATCTGATATGAATGCTCCATTGCAAGAAGTTGGCGCAACCATGTGGGTTGAAGATGAGCAAGGAGCCAAGTTCTTTTTATCTGAAGAAAGTGCTGGCGTATATACCTTGCCAGCTCAAGCTTTCCCATCCGATAAATATCGTTTACATATTATTACTTCAAACTCAAAAGAATATGTCTCTGGTTTTGGACGTGTAACACTAAGTCCTGCTATCGATAGTATCAGTTGGTCTATAACTGATGACCTAGGTGTTCAACTCTATGTGAGCGCGCATAACACGGAAAGCACACAAGGGTATTACCGTTGGACATTTGATGAAACGTGGCTGTACACGTCAGCTTTTCAATCCACCTATACTTATAATGTGCAAAGCCGGAGTGCCGAGGTAAGAACAGATGACATCTATAATTGCTGGAGAACGAGCAAATCAAGTGATGTACTTATTGAGTCCACGACCCGCTTAAGCAAAAACCAAGTAAGTGAATACCCCATAACCTACCTAAAACAAAATGACGAACGAGTTCGATATAAGTATAGTATCCTAGTGAAGCAGTATTCAATTACCCAGGAAGCTTTCAGCTATTGGCAACAAGTAAAAAAGACAACAGAAGATTTAGGAACTTTGTTTGGTCCACTTCCTTCGCAGGTATCGGGAAACTTCAAATCTATTTCCGATCCCGCTGAAGCGGTAATTGGCTATTTCGCGATCGGATCAGTTGCCTCAAGTCGCATTTTTATTCCCCGGCAGGAACTTATTGCACCCACTGTTTATGATACACCCTATCAAGGATGTGAAACCTACGAGATTTTTCTTCAAGACGTACCAAACTTTAGTGGTTCATACTTACTGACCTATGGTATCCCCAATCCAAATGGGCCAGGAATAATTGGATTTTATTATGGTGTGGAATCGTGCGTAGATTGCCGACTGAGCGGGGGAGTCAATGTTAAACCTGATTTTTGGGAGTGATGAAAAGAATTCACATACTATTTTGTCTTTTCCTTGTGACTGGAAGTAGCCTTGCACAACCTCAACTGGATCTGTTTTTACAAAAAGTAAATCAGTATAATTCAGCACGCCTACAAGAAAAAGTTTATGTCCATCTTGACCGCACATTCTATGTAACGGGAGAAACTGCCTGGTTTAAGGTTTACCTGGTTGACGGATACATTCATCATCCCACAAATAGCAGTAAAGTCGTTTACCTTGAAGTTCTGGATGAAACAAACCATCCCGTTGTTCAAACAAAAGTAAGTATAACAAATGGAGCCGGTCATGGAACACTTGCATTACCAGCGACTTTAAGTTCTGGCAACTATGTAGTACGAGTCTATACACATTGGATGAAGAATTTTAATCCTGAACTATATTTCCACCAACCCATAACCGTGGTTAATGTATTTCGAAAGCTAGATGAAAAAGTTAAATCCGTAAACCAGAAACTTGATATTCAATTTTTTGCAGAAGGAGGACAACTAGTAAACGGTATACAAAGTAAAGTTGCTTATCGGGTTGTGGATGCGGCCGGAAAAGGAATTTCTTTTGTGGGCTCCATTCTTTCTTCGACAGGAGATACGGTTGTGCGTTTTAATCCGCTCAAATTTGGCTTGGGAAATTTTTATTTCACACCAGATGCTTCAGAAAAATATCAGGTTGTTATTCGGGATTCAAAAGGATCTCGAGTTCAGACTGAACTTCCACCAATTCATTCAACCGGTTACACCCTTTCTGTGCGAGATACCTTACAGAATAGTTTACATATTAAAATTCAGGAACAAGGGAACGGAAATTTATCGCCTGTCATTTATCTGATAGGTCATACTAGGCAAACAATAAAGGTAGCAAGCTCTCATTCATTAAAAGATGGCAGCGCTAGTATCGTTATTTCCAGAGAACTTTTAGGCCAAGGAATATCGCATCTTACTATTTTCAATTCAGAATTAAAACCTCGTTGCGAAAGACTGGTTTTCAACCGTCCTAAAAATAAAATTTCGTTGCACAGCACTACGGATCTTCCAGAATATAATACCCGCTCTAAAATTAAACTTACCATCAAAGCAGATAATATAGAAAATGATCCTATCAATCTCTCAGTTTCTGTTTTCAAAAAGGATTCTCTTGAACAATTTTCTCCGACTGATATTCAGAGTTTTATTTGGCTAACGAGCGAATTAAAAGGAAGCATTGAATCGGCAGCGTATTACTTAACAAATGATGCATACACTACGGGAGCACTTGACAATCTTATGCTCACGCATGGCTGGAGCCGATTTACCTGGAAGGATGTTGTGGAAGAATCAAAAAGTACGATCCGCTTTTTACCCGAATATCGAGGACATCTTATAGCAGGCAAGATAATTGACCAGATAAGTAAAAAACCATTGCCGGGCGTTAATGCGTTTCTGTCCTCTCCCGCCAAGAAAATTCAATCTTACGAATCTATTAGTGATGCCCAAGGAAATGTTGTTTTTGAAACCCACGAGTTTTATGGACAACGAAAGGTTATTATTCAAACATCACAACCCGATAGTTTAGTGCGCATGGAACTTGTATCTCCTTACTCCAATCAATTTTCGGTTTCCAAAATACCTGCTGCCACACTAGCCAATAAACTTGCCAAACAACTCATAGCCCGAAGCATTTCTATGCAGCTAGATGATGCATTTAAAAAACAGAATTCTGTAATTGCATTATCACCATTTGACAGTTCATCCTTTTATGGACAGCCCTCAGAACACTACAATCTGGATGATTATACTCGCTTTCCTCTGATGGAAGAAGTAATGAGAGAATACATTAAGGGCGTTCGGTTACGAAAGAAAGATGATCAGTTCATCTTTAAAGTACACAATACAACCAATAATACAGTGTTTGATGGAGAGCCGCTGACGCTGCTCGATGGGGTTCCGATTTTTAATACACATCAACTTATGGCACTTGATCCCTCAAGCGTTCAGCATCTTGACGTCATTACAAGTAAATATTTTTTAGGCTCGCTGGCTTTTGATGGAATAGTAAGTTTTAAAACTTACAAAGGGGATTTGGGCGGCTTCAAATTCAGCCCAAAAACACTCCAATTGGATTATGATGCCCTCCAGTCACAAAAAGAGTTCTTTTCACCACGCTATGAAACCGTGCAGCAAAAAGAAAATCGGATACCAGATGCCCGTCACCTGCTCTACTGGCTGCCAGATCTGACAATCTCGAACCAGGATCAATTATTGGATTTTTATTCCTCGGACCAACCTGGAATTTATCAGACTGTAATCCAGGGTATCTCAAAGAATGGTAATCCGGTTTTTAAAACGAGTTCGTTCACAGTTAGATCAACGCGATAAGAAAATTTCTAGCTTCAATCATTACAGAAATAAAGTAACGGATAGGATTTCATAATCCGCACCGTTATTGGTTAATTCGGCAAACTTTTAATAATCGTGTCCCCCTCCCGCATCGCAGTTAAGCTTGTCTTTTTCATTAATGGATTTGTGCATGCAAATCTTGCTTCTCGTTTTCCGCGAATTCAGGAAATGTTTACCATAGATAAAGGGACATTAGGATTTGTTCTGTTATCAACATCAGTAGGTGCGCTCCTTGCCATGCCTTTTACTGGTTGGCTCATCATCCGAAACGGAAGCAAGCGTATTGGAATTATTTCTGTGTTTGTATACTGTTTGGTTGTGCCGCTAGTTCCTTTGATGCCCGGATTAACAGGACTGGTATCAATCTTTTTTATTATGGGCATAACTGCCGGCATGCTCGATGTTTCCATGAATTCGCAAGCCGTTATGGTTGAACAACAACATGGCAAACCCATCATGACTTCCTTTCATGCTCTGTTTAGTTTAGGAATGGTGGCTGGTGCAGGATGCGGTGCCCTCTTTATTGCATTAGAAACAACCTTATTAACTCATTTAAGTATAATCGTTGCCCTAAGTGTTTTAGGTGCACTGTGGACGCGCTATCATTTAATTCATGATAAACCAGCAGAAAAAAAATCAGATGAGCCAGCCTTTCGTTTACCCAATGCAGCCATGGTTGGGATTGGAGTTATTGCTTTCTGTTGTATGCTAGGCGAAGGCGCCATGGCAGACTGGAGCACGATATATATGGAAAACATCGCGCATGCCAGCAAGGCTTTGGCACCTATTGGTCTTTCTGCTTTTGCATTGGCAATGACAATCGGTCGGTTTTTTGGCGACTCGGCTCGAGCCAAATTAGGTGATCGTAAACTATTAATAGTATGTGGCCTTATTTCAACCATGGGAATTATTTTCACAATACTCTTCATTCATCCTTATGCAGTTATAGTTGGATTGTTCATCACTGGCGTGGGCTTGTCTTCCGTTGTTCCCATTGCATACAGCATCGCTGGCAACACAAAGGATTTACCACCAGGTGTAGGACTTGCTATGGTAACTACGGTTGGATATTCAGGGTTTTTGTTTGGCCCACCGTTGATAGGCTTGATTGCCGATTGGCAATCGTTGCGTATTGCGTTGGGATTAGTTGCTTTCCTTTTTATAGTGATGACGCTACTAAGTGCGCGATATAAAACTTAATTTTGATTATGGACATACAACGCATTGAACACGGATCGAAAGGAGGTTTTATTATTACGGAAAATAATGAACGCCTTGCAAAAATGACCTACATAATAGCGGATGTTAGCGATAAAGCTCCTGAGTTCAGTGACGTGTTGAGCAAATAGAAATCTGTGCCACTCGTCAATTCATCTTATCCCGGTCCGCACACCTATCTTTTCAATAGTCATCTCGAAACGATTGTGCCCAGCGCGTTCCGCAAAGTTGAAGGCAACTATATTCGCGAACGATTAGAGTTGGCAGATGGCGATTTCCTTGATCTGGATTGGATGAAGAATAATACCGATCAACTCGTAATCATTACACACGGATTGGAAGGAAGCAGTGACAGACATTATTCAAAAGGAATGGCAAGTTATTTTCATCGTAAAGGTTGGGATTCAGTTGCCTGGAATTGTCGCGGATGCAGTGGCGAGATGAATCGTTTACCAAGGTTTTACCATCATGGTGCCACCGAAGATCTTACCGCTGTCGTTGATCATGCTATTCAAAAGAAGTACAAACATATTTCATTGGTTGGTTTTAGTATGGGCGGAAGTATGTCGCTTAAATATTTGGGTGAGCAAAATAAAAGTACACCAACAGAAGTAAAGTCAGCAGTAGTTTTTTCTGTGCCGTGCGATCTGGGCTCCAGCGCAGGCGAATTAGATAAGCCATCCAAAAGATTTTACCTCAACCGGTTCTTAAAAAAGTTAGAGAAAAAAATTAAAGCGAAGGCGTTATTGTTTCCAGACTTGATTTCCGCTGATGGCTTTGAAAAGATTAAAACCTTTCGGGAATTCGATACGCGATACACTGCCCCGTTGCATGGCTTTACTGATGCCAATGACTTTTATACAAATGCTTCCTCCGGTTCATACCTCGAATCCATTCAGATTCCGACTTTGATTGTTAATGCGCTGAACGATCCCTTCTTACCCGAAGCTTGCTATCCTATTAAAGTAGCGAAAGAACATGCACATTTATTTTTGGAAACTCCCAAGCGTGGTGGGCATGTTGGTTTCTCTTTGGCAGGAACTGATGATAACTGGATGGAAAGGCGGGCATTTGAGTTTGTGAATTACCTTTAAGGTACTCTTTGTGACTTTGTGCACTTTGAGCCTTAGTGGTTAAAGTTTTACCAGTTTTTCGAACATCAAACCACCAAGACTTCACAAAGCTTCAATAACTCAATAAATTAATCCGCCAACTTTATTATCTTCAATCTCATTTTACTCTACAAATATGAAATCCACGTTTCTTGCCCTACTGCTCATGCTAGCCATCCACGCACCTGCCCAAGACGAAGGTGTGCTTGACATGAAGAAGCATAAAATTGTTATGCAGTTCACCAACAGCGATTCTATTTCACAAGCTTCGGTTGTAGGGCAGGTAAAAAATATTCGTACAGCCTGGCCTAATGCACAAGTTGAAGTTGTGTGCCATGGAGGCGGACTCGATCTTTTACAAACATCCAAATCAAAAGCGGCCGCGGAAGTAGCTGAATGGAGCGGCAAGGGAGTTGTGTTTGCTGCCTGTGGCAACACAATGAAACGGAGAAATGTTAAGAAGGAAGATTTATTGCCAACTGCTGCGGTCGTTCCCTCTGCTATGATAGAACTTACATTAAAGCAAGAAAAGGGTTGGGCTTACGTGAAGGGTGCGCATTAAAAGATGATGTCTGAACAATAAAACAGTGCTACCCATGAACCACAATGCCAAATCCATTCGTCCTTTCATCGGAGCCAAAGACTTTACCGTATCACGAAGTTTTTACCGCGACCTGGGTTTTGAAGAAAATATTATAACCACCGACATGTCATATTTTAAAACAGGAACTTTCGGGTTTTATCTGCAAGATGCTTACGTAAAAGATTGGATTGATAACAGCAAGGTCTTTATGGAAGTTGATGATGCAGCAAGGGTTTGGAACGAACTCGTGGCGTTAGACTTGCCTACCAAATATGAAAATGTAAAACTGGTGCCTATTCGCAATCTTGATTGGGGTCGGGAATGTTTTGTACACGACCCTTGTGGAATACTTTGGCACTTTGGAGAGTTTACAAATAAGTAGGGCATTTCATCTTTTGTTAAAAAAAGATTAAGCAACATGATAAACCCAAAAAATTAACAAGATGAGAGTCAAAATGAAATGGATATTTATTTTATCATTCTATTCTTGCTGTTCTTTGGTCTGGTGAAGTGATGAGCGTTAAATTTTATTTAGGCACTTTGATCATTCTAAGCGCAGTAATTGAATGATAAACTTTACGACAATAGAACCGAGGCCGGTATACCCAACTCCCGATGAAATATTTTTGCTAACTCAAGGGTCAATGGTTTTTTGCCGTTTAGGATAGACGACACATATCCTTTCGTTCCAATCTTACCAACCAAATCCTTGCTCTTCAATCCTTTTTCCTCCATCTTCAATTTAATTGCTTTCAATGGGTCATGCATTGGAATGGGGTAATGATTATCCTCATATTGCTTGATGAGCAAAAGAGCCACTTGAAGAGTCTCCCCTTCGGGGGAATTGCTTTTTACCTGTCTATCAAACAGTTTATCTGCCCACTCAAGAAAAGCTTCATATTCTTTCTTAGTCTTTATAGGTTTTAGTTTCATTGCTTTTTAAACTATATTTTCTTCACATTTATTTTGTCATACATTTTATGAGTACCGAACCACTTTACTTGAATCACCTTAAATTCAAACACGATTCTAACGACCAATCGGTACTTGTTACCTACAATATTAAATACTACTCTATCATCTCCTACCAAGCTTGCATTGCCATATACTTTTTTTACCGTGTTAAACGACAGAAATGAATGATTCAATATTTCGTGATACCATTCCATTAAAGAATCTCTCGCCTCAGGATATTTCTTGCAATAATCAAGTAAGGTTTTTCGGGCAATAATATTAAACACAAACAAAGATAATAAAGTTTTCTAATGGAAAACTCAATGTATAATACATTTTACCACAAGGCGCACAAATAAATTTCACAAGGCTTACTAAAGTTTTTGTGTACTTCGTGGTAAAATGTCTTCTAAACCGTGGTCTGTGTCCTTACAGAACACAAAAAAATAGGTCTGTAAGGATACAGACCTAGGGTATTGTGGAAAAACTTTATGAATGAATCAGGCAAGTTCCCCACTCCAATAAACTCCTTCAAAAGAAATTTTGAGATCAACAACAGAATCAAAAATACCAAACACAGCAGCGCCCGAGCCACTCATGCTTGCATAGAGTGCTCCATGCTGGTAAAGTTTTGCTTTTATTTCTTTTATGGTCGAATGATTCTTAAAAACAGATTCTTCAAAATCATTTGATAAACTATCCTTCCACTTCGAAATAGACTCATTAATAATTTTTGAAATTGACTGCGCGGGTTGTTTTGGTTTCACCCCGCTATAGGCTTCAGCGGTGGAAACATGAATATCTGGTTTTACAATGACAAGATACTTTCCTTTTAAACTCAGTGAAGTTTCTGATAAATTTTCTCCTCGCCCACCTGCAAGCATGGGTTTGTCATCAATAAAAAAAGAGCAATCGCTGCCCAAGTGTGCAGCATAACTCTTTAATGCAGTTTGCGGTAAGTCTAAATCAAAAATAGAATTTAGCGCGCGCAGCGTAAATGCAGCATCGGACGACCCTCCACCTAAGCCTGCGCCAGTAGGAATCACTTTATGCAGATGGATTTTCACGGGAGTTAAATCAAAATCCTTTTGTAAAAATTGATAAGCCTTAACACAAAGGTTTTCATCTGCGTTTCCTGGAATTACCAATCCGGATTGAGAAAATGAAAACTCATCTGACTTTATTATCTCAAGCACATCCCGCCAAGGCACGGGATAAAAACATGTTTCGATAGTATGAAACCCATCGTCACGTTTTGAAATAACGTGAAGCCCAAGATTGATTTTACAATGTGGAAAAAATACCATGCACAATCATAGCTATTTTACAACGGCATTTAATTGTTCTTGACTTACACCGGTAGTGGAATAACCACCATCGTGATATAAATTTTGCATAGTGACCATGCGGGTAAGATCACTGAACAATGACACGCAATAGTTAGCACAATCTTCCGAACTTGCATTACCCAGTGGCGACTGCAATTCTGCAAAATCATAAAACTCGCTAAAGCCTTTAATGCTACTTCCCGCTTTTGTCTTAGTAGGCGATTGTGAAACAGTATTTATTCTTACTTTCTTCAATTTACCATAGTGGTATCCAAAACTACGCGCAATGCTTTCAAGCATGGCTTTGATATCAGACATATCGGTATAGAATGGATAAGCCCGCTGTGCACCCATATAAGTTAATGCCACCACAGAACCCCATTCGTTAATAGCGTCCAGTTTATACGCCACTGCCAGCATTTTATGAAATGACAAAGCCGAAATGTCTGCGCCTTTTTGATAATAATCGTAGTTAAGAGCAGTGTAAGGAATATCCTTGCGCATATTCACACTCATACCAATGGAATGTAAAACAAAGTCAAGCTTCCCGCCAAGGTGCTCCATCGAATCGGTATAGAGCTTTTCAATTTCTGCAACACTAGTTGCATCGGCAGGAATAATTTTTGAACCAGTCTGTTCTGCTAATTTATTTATCTCACCCATGCGCATGGCAATAGGTGCATTAGTCAACACAAATTTTGCTCCTTCCTCATGTGCGCGTAAAGCAACTTTCCAGGCAATTGAGTTTTCATCCAATGCTCCGGTAATAATTCCCAATTTTCCTTTCAATAAGTTATAGGCCATAGTGGTAATCTTTTAAAGTTCAATGCAATATTACAAATTCCCATCAATTGCCACTATTTTTACAACGCATGAAAAAAGTTGTGGAAGCGCCCATTGGAATATTTGATAGTGGCATTGGTGGGCTCACCGTTGCACATGCTATCAGGCAGCTTCTTCCACACGAAAATATTATTTACTTTGGAGATACTGCACACTTGCCTTATGGCGATAAATCGGAAGCGGCCATACAAGCGTACTCTATTAAAATTGCCGATGTCTTATTAAAGAAAGGATGCAAAGCTATTGTGATTGCTTGTAACTCGGCAAGTTCTGCCGCTTACGAGCTATTAAAAGAATATGTTCGTAAAGATGCACACATCCTAAATGTAATTGATCCAATGGTTGAACTTATTACCAATACCTATGAAGGAAAAAATATTGGATTGATTGGCACAAAGCGAACAGTACAATCAGACATTTATTCGCGCAAGATTAAAGAAGCAAATAAAGGAATAGTGCTCCATTCATTAGCAACACCTTTATTGGCTCCTATGATTGAAGAGGGTTTCTTTAACAACCAGATCAGTCATGAAATTATTTCACAATATCTTAATGATCCTGCACTAAAAAATATTGATGCCCTTGTTTTGGCCTGCACCCACTATCCACTTATTAAAAAGGAGATCAGCACCTTTTTAGGTGGCTATGTTGATGTCTTGGATTCGGCTATTGTTGTGGCAAAAGCCCTTGAAGCCTACCTTGAAGAGAATAGCTTACTGAACTCCTTTGGCGAACCAGATCATCAATTCTTTGTTTCGGATTATACCGAGGCATTTGAGGCTTCAACAAGGCTATTTTTCAATGAAAAAGTGTCTTTAAACAGACATCCTTTGTGGAATTGAATGCAATAAAACCGTGTATGTAGGATTTTTCGTGAATCAGTGAATTTTAATTCAGTTAAAACCATGAAATTTGGCCTTTAATTTAGCGCAAAACTTGTGTTCTCTACTCTCTATTTCATATTACCCTTTTTAATACTCTACACCATACTGGTGGTATATGCCGAACGTAAAATATCTGCCTTTATGCAGGATAGATTGGGGCCTATGGAGGTGGGATATTATGGAATACTTCAGACTGCGGCCGATCTACTCAAACTCCTCCAAAAGGAAGACATTGTTCCCGCTGCAGCTAGTAAAACCCTGTTCAAGTTTGCTCCATTATTAATTTTCGCGCCTATTTTTCTTGGATTTAGTGTGTTACCATTATCACCCACTTACACGGTTTCACCTTTTTCATCGGCACTTTTCTTTTTACTGGCAATCATCTCGTTGGATGTAATCGGAATTTTGGTTGCCGGATGGGCATCCAACAATAAATATAGTATGCTTGGTACGTTCCGTTCAGCAGCCCAAATTATTTCGTATGAAGTACCATTAGGATTGTCAGTGCTTTGCGCGTGTGTATTAGCTCAATCACTCGACCTTCAGGAAATTTCCACTCAACAGGGAATATTAACAAGCGAAAAAACCAACTTTCTTTTTGGAATAAAATCACTCAATGTTGATGTAACTAGTATTGGTGGTTTCCTGTTATGGAATGTATTTCGAATGCCTGCCTTGTTGGTTGCATGGGTGATTTTCTTTATTGCCTCTTTGGCAGAAAGCAACCGCGCTCCATTTGATTTACCTGAAGCAGAATCGGAATTGGTGGCTGGGTTTCAAACAGAGTATTCAGGATTTCGGTGGGCCGTGATTATGCTTGCCGAATATGCCATGATGCTACTCGTGAGCTTTGTAGGCGTAATTTTGTTTTGGGGAAGTTGGAATACTCCGCTACCAAATATCGGATCTTTTGCCTTGGCGGATTGGACTACCGGTTCGGTTTGGGGAATATTCTGGTTGATCTCTAAAACATTATTTACAGTAGTTTTGCAAATCTGGGTACGATGGACATTTCCGCGCATGCGGATTGACCAGCTTACTTCTTTGAGTTGGAAACTATTAACACCCGCTTCTTTGCTCTTATTAATTATTTGTTCACTTTGGAAATTATTTTTGTGATACCTACAATTAAAAAATCATTCGTTTTCTTTTATCTTCTCCTGTCCGGGATTTTCCTTTCGCAGGCACAAGTCAATCTTGATAGTTTAGAAAACTCCTTAAAAAAATCGCAACCCGATTCGGTGCGATTGTTGACCTTGCTTGAAATTTCAAAAGGATACCAATATAAAGATTTCTCAAAAGCAGAAACTTTTTCTGCGCAAGCGCTTAGTCTGGCAGAAAAAGGAAAATGGATATCCGGAAAATCGCAAGCTCTTTCACAAGCAGCGTTTCTGGCAACTATTAGTGGAGATTACAATACGGCAACCAAGTACGATAACCAAAATCTAGAGTTTGCATTCCTATTAAAGGACAGCGTTCTAATGGCTGAAGTCTTAGGATTTCTGGGTAACGATCATATTGATTTAGGAAAGTATGATGAAGCCTATTATTATTTTACACAATCCTATAAGGTCGCTAAAGCGAAAGACGACTCCTTAAAAATGACAATTGCCATTCACAATATTGGTACCGTTCTCACCGAATTAGGTCAATACGATCTCGCGCTAGAACATTTCAAAGTTAGCAGTGCAATAAGTTTACTTATTCGCGATGACGATGGCATTGCGTACGATCAAGATGCGATGGGTGATGCTTATTTGCGAAAAAAAGATTTCGACAAATCAGAAGAGTATTTATTAAAGTCCCTAAAAACCATTAGAGAAAGAAAACTAACTGTGATTGAACCGCGCGCTTTGAAGCATTTGGCTCAGCTATACTTTGCCAAAAAAGAAATGGAAAAAGCAAAGGCTTATTATGACACGGCTGCAGTTATTTATAAACAATCCAGCAACAAATTTGGAGTAGCTGAGGTGAATCTGGGAATTAGCAGAATACTAATAAGTCAGGACAGATTTAATGAAGCGGAAGGTCTTATTAATAGAAGTCTGGAAACTGCCAAATCGTTTAACGCTGATAGAATGGAGATTGATTGTTATCAGCTTCTTTCAGAATTGGCTGAGATGAAAGGAGACTATGAAAATGCCCTTGCGTATCATAAAAATTTCAAACTTTTAGAAGACTCTCTCTTTAGCCAGAAAATGGTGGAAACGATATTTCAGGATCAACTTCGCCTTCAAACAGAAACTAAAGATTTTGAAATAGCAGCTTTAAGCAGAGTAAAAAGTCAACAAGACAGCGAACTACGCAGGCAAGAGTTTTTAAATAATATTCTGGCAGTAGTAGTAGCGCTAACCGCAATTCTTCTCTTTACAGTTTACCGAAGTGGCCAGCGGAGAAAAAGAATTAATGGCCTTCTCATTGGGCATCAGGAAGAAATTAAAAAGCGCAGCATTGAGTTGGAACAACTCAATCAGGTAAAAGACAAATTCTTCTCAATCATATCGCACGATTTGCGCTCACCGATTAATGCCCTTTCGGGGATATTAGATTTGTTGAGCAATAAACAGATAACGCAAGAAGAATTTTCTATGCTTACGAAAGAAATGCGCATTCAATTCAATCACACGCGCACCTTAATTAACAATCTTTTGGACTGGGCGCTGTTACAAATGGATAAATTAAAAATCCAGCCAGAAAAGATTGAGCTCGCAAAGGTTATTAACGAAAATTTCACTTTAGTCAAGAGCTTACATCTTAAAGAAATGAATCTGGTTAATCAAGTTCAGCCAGGTTTCTTAGGTTGGGGCGATTTAAATATGATCAACCTTGTCTTTAGAAATCTTATTCTCAATGCTATTAAATTTTCAGATAAAGGTGGTTCCATAGAAATCTCTGCCAAAGAAGATGGAAGTTTCTATGAAATTGCAGTAAAAGATTATGGCGTGGGTATAAACCCTGAAGTGCAGGCAATACTGTTCGATAAAACAACTGGTTATAGCACTAGAGGCACCGCGAATGAAAAAGGCACCGGCCTAGGTCTGATTCTCTGTAAAGAGTTTATTGAAAAAAATGGTGGTAAAATCTGGCTTGAAAGTGCAGAAGGCAAAGGCAGCACTTTTTATTTCACCATAAAAAAAGCATTGTAAGTTCCGTTAAGCATTTTCCTTCTATTTTTGTTAAAATAGAATGGAAAAGAAACACTCCTACTGGTCAAAATTTACATTCGCTTTCAAATCCCTTGCAAAAGGTTTGACCCTTACCTTCGCTCATATCCGCAAAGCAAGGAGGGGAAGAAGCAAACTATCGATACAGCAAGCTGGTTATTTTGAGAATCAAAGCGGCATAGCCACGGTTCAATATCCGTTTGAAACAATTCCAGTACCCGACAATGGCCGCTATAAACTGCACAATGAAATTGAAGATTGCATTGTATGCGATAAATGCGCAAAAATTTGTCCGGTAAATTGCATTACCATTGAACCTATTCGCTCGGCTGATGAGTTTGGTAAAACTTCGGATGGCACAACCAAACGAATTTATGCAGCTAAGTTTGATATTGATATGGGTAAATGTTGCTTCTGCGGATTATGCACTACCGTGTGTCCTACCGAATGCCTTACCATGACAAAAGAATACGACTTTTCTACATTCGATATTCGTGATCATAACTTTCCATTCGCAAACATGAACCCAAATGAAATTGAGAAAAAGAAAAAAGAATGGGATGAACATCAAAAAACAAAAACAACAGCTTCCGCTGAAAATATGACTGCACCTTCCGCATCACCCAAGCCTATAATTAAACCTAAGATCGCACCAACACCTCCAACGGAATGAGTATGCAGGAAATAGTTTTATATCTGCTCGTTGGATTTTCAATAGCTTCGGTATTGGTTATTCTATTCAATCGAAATGTATTCTATGCAGCTTTAGCATTGCTCAGTTGTTTGATTTCATTAGCTGGAATCTACGGTTTACTGTCAGCCGAATTCCTGGCGATTACTCAGTTGTTGATTTATGCAGGTGGCGTGTTGGTGCTTATGATTTTTGGAATTATGCTTACCAATCGGATTTCAGGAAAAGCCCTTGAAAGTAAATCTCATAATTGGATGCCTGGTATTTTACTCACGGGGTCCCTCCTCATATTTTTAATAGTTGCATTTCAAAACTCTATCATACCTGCACAAACGAGTGATCTGAATACAATCAATCCTATTAGGCAGGTGGGCATTGAGTTAATGAGCACCTATGTTGCCCCTTTTGAGGTAAGCGGTATTCTATTGCTAGTGTGTCTTATTGGAGCAGCCATCACAGCTTCGTCATTCAAAAAAAATGCAAATGGTTAAAACAGATTTTCTTTTTTACCTCAGTGCATTTCTTTTTTGTTCAGGATTATTAATTGCTGTTACTAAAAAAAATGCAATTGTTATTTTAATTGGAATCGAGTTGATGCTAAACGCTGCCAATCTCAACCTTGTGCTTTTTAACTTTCAAAAAAAAGGATTGGACGGCCAACTCCTTGCCTTGTTTATAATTATTGTCGCGGTTTGCGAAGCTGCCGTTGGCATTGCCATCATTTTGAAAACATATCATTACTATCACACGGCCGTGCCAGATCAAATCAGTGACCTAAAAGAAAAAAATTGACAGACACGAACTCATCAGTTTCTCTTTGGTTAACATTGGGTGTAGTAGGCATTCCTTTAGCATCTTTTATTGCCTGCTTTTTTATCAATCAAAAATTTGGATGGCTTGCTCCTATCATCGGCAGTGTACTCGTACTATTTTCATTCCTCTGTGCAGTGTCTTTGCTTTTTGTTTTGTCTCCTGAAAGTCAAGATGCTTTCTACACTTCATGGCCGTGGTTTTCAATTAACGATAAAATCATTCACGCAAGTTTATTAATTGATGGTACCGCAAGCAGTATGCTTTTTGTTGTCTCACTTGTCTCGTTGCTGGTTCATCTTTTTTCCATCGGCTATATGGCCGAAGATCAAAATCAGATTCGCTACTTTGCCATGCTGGGGTTCTTTACGTTTGCCATGCTTGGCCTTGTTATTAGCAGCAACTTGCTAGTAACTTTTTGCTTTTGGGAGTTAGTCGGTTTTAGTTCATACCGATTGATTGGACATTGGCAAGAAAAACCTGCAGCCGCCAAAGCCGCTACAAAAGCTTTCATCATAAATAAAGTAGGCGATTTAGGTTATCTAATCGGCCTAATGATATTGTGGACTCAGATTGGTACGTTCGAAATTTCTAATTCAACTCTTACTGGTATTTCACCAAGTTGGTTAACCGCAGCAGGCCTTTGCATTTTTATTGGCGTAGTTGCTAAGTCGGCTCAATTCCCCCTCTTCAATTGGCTACCCGATGCCATGGAAGGTCCTACTCCGGTATCGGCTCTCATTCATGCTGCCACCATGGTTGCTGCCGGAGTTTTTTTACTGATTCGTTTTGCTCCCATTTTTACGAATGATGCTTTGACAATCATTGCAATAACAGGAGTACTAACTGCAGTTGTTGGAGCACTTGGTGCATTGTTTCAATACGACATAAAAAAAATTCTCGCCTACTCTACCGTCTCTCAATTGGGGTTTATGGTTATGGCTATTGGCGCTGGAGCCGCTCAGGGCGGATATTTACATTTACTGCATCACGCCTTTTTCAAGGCTGGATTATTTCTAAGTGCTGGCGCTATCATTCATGCCATGCATCAGGCTTATCATCACAATGAGCTTGATGTGCAGGACATCCGCAATCTGGGAGGCTTGAGGAAAAAACTTCCTGTCACATTTATATCATTTGCAATTTTTGCTGCCGCACTTTCCGGACTTCCCTTTACATCAGGTTTTGTTTCCAAAGAATTAATCCTAACACAGATGACAACCTGGGCGGGTTCCGAATTTTCGTTCAGGTGGATTATTGTGGGAAGTGCCTGGGTTGTCACAGCGCTTACCCCAATCTATGCGCTTCGATTAGTATGGTTTATCTTTTTCGCTAAACCGAAGCGAGAGCATCCTATTAAAGAAGTTCCGGTTATTATGCGTTTTCCGTTAATCGTTTTGGCCATCGGTTCTTTTGCCATGATAACTTCACTTAACCCTTTTCATTTTTCCTCTGCAATAAGTGCTTTGGTGCGTTCTTCACTAAACACCAGTATTATTATTCTACTTCTATCAACTGTGGTTATTTTGCTAGCTCTTACAGTTGCATACTATTTTTACAGAAATCAAAAACTCACCCACGAGCAAAAATATCTCACTCCACATTACTTTCTTGACACAGCTTCAGATTGGTTAAGTCAACTCACTATCCAAATCTCATTGTTTACAAAAACAATCGACCGTGGAATCGATAAAGTTATTCATACCATTACCTATCTTCAAGTTACTTTGGCTCACATGATCGGCTGGACCGACCGGAATTTAGTAGATGGATTGGTCAATGGCATGGCGCATTCGTCCAAAGGAATAGGATCTATAACAAGATCTTTGGCAAACGGAAAAATTCAGTCATACTTGCTGTGGGCTATGGCTGGACTCACTATTTTTATATTCTGGATTTTATACTGATGCATCTGCTCTCCCTTTTAATTTTCACTCCAATCTTAGTCGGGCTGCTCGCGCTTTTCATTCCGTCAAGGTTTGTAAACACCTTTCGGATAATTTCTTTGGGAGTAAGCATTGCTCAGATCATCATTCTCATTCAAATTTTATTTCAATATCAGTACACTGCTGGCTTTCAACTTGCTGAAAAGCTACCTTGGATATCCCTTGATCTTGGAAGCATAGGGTTATTGCAAGCTGAGTACTTTGTTGCATTGGATGGACTCAGTTTATCAATGGTGGCATTGTCAGTTGGAATCTTTCTGATTGCTATTATTTCATCGTGGACGATCGAAAAGAATAGGAAAGGATATTTTATTCTGTTGTTAATTCTTAACGGTGCCATAATCGGAAGTTTTTGTGCCTTAGACTTCCTGCTCTTTTATGTGTTCTTCGAATTTATGTTGCTGCCCATGTATTTCCTTATCGGGATTTGGGGTGGAGCAAAACGAGAATATGCATCCATCAAATTTTTTCTATACACACTTCTTGGTTCAATTCTTATATTGATAGTAATTGTTGCACTTTACTTATCATTCCAAACTCCCGAGTCGGGCGAGCGAATTGTTCATACATTCAATGTCTTGTCGATGTATAACATGGAGAATCTGATTCCCAATTCTTTATTATCCTTGGATTCAACAAATGTACTAGGCCCTTATTCATTCAGACTTTGGGCATTTTTATTATTACTGATTGGTTTTATGATCAAACTGCCAGCTGTGCCTTTACACACCTGGTTACCCGATGCACACGTGGAAGCACCTACACCCATCTCGGTTATACTCGCAGCCTTACTCCTAAAATTTGGTGGTTATGGATTATTAAGATTTGCATACCCAATATTTCCTGATGCTGCCATTCACTTTAGTTGGCTTGTTGGGCTCATCGGTTTAGTCTCTATTATTTATGGAGCACTTAACGCTTTATCTGCAAAAGATTTAAAACGCATGATCGCCTACTCCTCTGTGTCGCACATGGGGTTTGTTCTATTGGGCATTGCCTCTGGCACAGTAGCGGGAATTACGGGCGCTGTTTATCAGATGTTTAGTCATGGAATAATTTCAGCCATGTTATTCGTGATAGCAGGCGTGTTATATGATCGCACACATGATCGTCTGATCAATAATTATTCTGGCTTGTCAAGCAAGATGAAAAATTATACGGCCTTTGTCTTGATTGCCTTCTTTGCTTCTATGGGTCTTCCTGGTTTTGCCGGCTTTATGGGCGAAGTGATGATCTTTTTGGGAGCGTTTCAATCACAAACTATAAACGGACTAGTGCCACATTGGATGGCTATAACAGCAACGTTAGGTTTGTTATTAAGTGCAGCCTATTATTTATGGACCATTCAACGCATGTTTTACGGACCCTTCTCACTTAAAAATTCGACAGTAGAATTAACAGATCTCAATAGCAGGGAATACACTATGTTGCTTCCCCTTGCTTTAGCTGCAATAATTTTCGGGGTACTCCCGCAGTTGCTCTTAAATTTTATTAACCCCTTTGCGGGAGATTTTGTTAACGTTTTGTTTCAAAATCTTCTAACTCATTAATTTGGTTATGGAATTGAAGGATCAACTCACAAGTATTTCTGGTAGCCTTGGGCATTTGTTGCCAGAATTAATTTTACTTGCTGCGCTTGTTATTGTATTGGTGTTAGGATTGATCCTCAAAAAAAATAAGCAAGCAATTCTTCATGCAATTTCATTCATCGCCTTGCTACTTGCTTTTTTTGTTACCATTCAAAACTGGCCTCAACAACCCCATTCATTATTTGGTGGCATGATGCGGCTCGATGATTTTTCTTCATTCTTTAAACTTTTATTTTTTACTGGCGGCTTTTTAACAATCATTATCTCTCCTAGAAAAGAAGAACGAGCTGCTCCTGAATATGCAATTCTGATTCTCGCCATCGTATTAGGCTCGTGCCTATTAGCCATGAGCATGAACTTTGTAATGGTGTTGCTTTCATTAGAACTGATTTCACTTAGCTCGTATGTGTTGGCCGGGTTTGCTTTTGATCGCAAAAGCGCAGAAGGGAGTTTAAAGTATTTTCTGTTTGGCACCGTGGCCACCGCGTGTATGATTTATGGTATGTCGTTGATTTATGGTTTATCCGGGACGCTCGACTTTTCTTCCAATCAGTTTATTGAAGCGCTGATGGATAATCACTCGGAGCTTTTAGTAGTAGCCTCATTTCTGATTATTGCTGGTTTGCTTTTTAAAATCAGCGCAGTTCCCTTTCACCTTTGGGCACCTGATGTTTATGAATCTGCTCCAACTGCTGTAGTTGCTTTTTTATCCGTTGTTCCCAAATTAGCAGGGTTTGCCATCCTGATAAAAATAGTTCTATCACTAAATCTTTTTGGTCAATCAATGATTACATGGGGAACAGTTGTAGCGGTTATCTCGCTACTTTCAATTCTTGTTGGTAATCTCTCGGCATTAGTACAAACAAATCCTAAACGGATGCTTGCTTATTCATCCATTGCCCAATCGGGTTTTTTATTAATTGGGTTAGCCACTATAAGCATGGAAGGCATTCACTTCTCAATGTTTTACTCAGTTATTTTCTTGCTAATGAATTTTTTGGTTTTTGCTACACTCAAACAATTTGAAAATTCAATTAGTATCGAGTCCATAAATAATTTTTCAGGTCTTGGGCGAAACTCATTCTTACTGGCATTTTCATTACTAATTGGTCTGATAGCGCTTACGGGTTTGCCACCCACAGCCGGATTTACGGCAAAGCTTTTATTATTCACTTCACTCTGGAGTGCCTATCAGGATAGTCAATCAATAATTTTAATAATTCTTTTCATTGTTGGTCTGGTAAACACAGTGGTTGCATTATTCTATTATTTAAAAATACCGTACCTATTGTTCTTGAAAGTTCCGGCCACGGGAGCCGCTCCACTAAAAACTTCTTATTCCGGCAATCTTTTACACCTAATATTGGTTGTCATGTTAATCTACCTATTCCTAGCGCCAAGTGGGTTGATGGGATGGATTAATCAGATTACCTTTGTACTTTAAATGATACTCAACGGCATGGTGCCTGTGGCAAACAAGTGCTGAGTAAGGCTAACTTGAATTTTCGAAGCTATGAGTGATTCCATCCTTCATGAATGCGGTATAGCCCTCATTCGTTTGCGCAAGCCACTTTCCTTCTACATCGATAAATATGGCCCCACCTATGCCATGAATAAGATGTACATCCTAATGGAAAAACAGCACAACCGCGGCCAGGATGGAGCCGGAATAGCAAACATAAAAATTGATCAAAAGCCAGGCTATCGTTTCTTTAGTCGCTATCGTTCGATAAAAGCTCAGCCCGTAGCATCACTCTTTAAAAAGATTGGAAAAAAATATAGCAAGGCTCAGAAAGCCGGGAAAGAAAAATTCAAAGACGAGAATTGGCTAAAAGAAAACCTTGCTTTTAGTGGCGAGTTGTGGCTTGGCCACCTGCGCTATGGAACTCATGGTCTTAATAGCATTGAAAATGTGCATCCTTTCCTACGCCAAAATAACTGGCGGAGCCGAAACTTGGTAATGGCCGGAAATTTTAACATGACCAATGTGGAAGAACTCTTCAACATTTTAGTTGAATTGGGTCAGCATCCAAAAGATAAGGTCGACACCGTTACGGTGATGGAAAAAATCGGCCACTTTCTCGACCTTGAAGTTCAAAATATTTTTGAAAAATATAAGGACAAGTACACCAACAAAGAAGTATCAGACATCATTGAAAATGAATTGGATCTTACGCGTTTGTTGAGACGCGCGTGCAAGGACTTTGATGGTGGTTATACAATGGCTGGCCTTACGGGATCAGGGTCAGCTTTTGTGGTGCGCGATCCATCAGGTATTCGCCCTGCCTACTATTATGCCGATGATGAAGTAGTTGTTGTAGCTTCTGAAAAGCCCGCTATTAAAACAGCCTTCAATGTAAACTATTCTCAAATTCAGGAGATAAAACCCGGGCATGCGCTGGTCATCAATAAAGATGGTTCGTACGAACAATCTGAGATTTTAAAACCTCTTGAAAAAACTTCGTGTAGTTTCGAGCGTGTTTATTTTTCGCGCGGTACTGATCCTGAAATTTACCAGGAACGTAAACAACTTGGAAAACTTTTAGTGCCGCAGGTTTTAAAAGCTATCAACTTCGATTTAAAAAATACCATCTTCTCGTATATACCCAATACTGCCGAGACTGCTTTTATGGGAATGATGTCTGGCATTGAAGATTACCTGATCAGCAAACAAAAAGATATCATCATTGATGCGAAGCCTTCAGTCGATTCATTAGAAGATATTCTTTCGTTCCGGCCTCGTATAGAAAAAATAGTAACGAAAGACGTAAAACTAAGAACATTTATTACCGATGAAAACCAACGCGATGATTTGGTGGCGCACGTTTACGACACTACCTACGAAGTTGTGAATAAGGGAAAAGATACGTTGGTTGTAATTGACGATTCAATTGTGCGTGGCACAACATTAGAGAAAAGTATTCTAAAAATGTTGGATCGCTTGCAACCAAAAAAAATCGTTGTAGTTTCTTCCGCTCCCCAAATTCGATTCCCCGATTGTTATGGTATTGACATGAGTAAGATGGGCGAGTTTGTCGCCTTCCGCGCTGTGATTCAATTATTAAAAGAACAAGGCAAAGATTATTTATTAGGAGAAGTGTATGAGCTATGCCGCCAGGCAGAAAATGATTCGGTACCAACCAATCATGTAAAGCGGCTATACGAGCAGTTTACCTATGAAGAAATCTCTGAAAAGATAACAGACATCGTGCGGCCGGCAGATATGAAAGCTGACTTAAATGTAATCTTTCAAACTGTTGACAATTTACATAAAGCCATACCCGGCCACTCGGGCGATTGGTATTTTACTGGCAACTACCCTACCCCGGGCGGTATGCGTGTGGTGAATAAATCGTTTGTAAACTACCTTGAAGGAAAATTAGTTAGGGCTTATTGATATGCCAACAGTCTTAAGGCTAAATGGATTTCGGTTTTTTTTATGCAAATGATCATTTGCCTGTTCACATTCATATTGAAAAAGACTAGGGAACAGCAAAATTTGATTTATTTCCAGTTGAATTGGTTAAATCAAAACGATTTAAAGCATCCGAAATAAATGAGATTCGTAAATTAGTACTTGAGAATTGAGAACTCTTTAATAAAAAATGGAATTTATATTTCAACCATAACTAAATCAAACATCGCAACAGAGGTTTGGTTCAAGGATTTACAAATGATAGTGCGCTTGGATGATGGAAGGGAAATTGCTGTTCCAATAGATTGGTTTCCCAGATTAAGGGACGCCACTGAAAAGGAGCGAAACGATTGGCGCTTAATTGGCGGTGGTGAGGGTATCCATTGGAAAACTATTGATGAAGATATTTTAGTAGAAGGTCTTTTATAGTATATGTCTCTACGGCAAATAAAAAATCAAAGACAATAATACATTTGAAGTTTTAATTCTCAGCCAATTCTTCGCTTTATAAATTAGGATCAGAAAAATTTTATAAAAGAAACGCCAAATTAATAGCGGAGTCTGAAGCGAAATTTCGCGAGTAAAGGACCTTTTATAGTATGTGCCTCTAATTCTTATCGGAGTCTTCGTCTTTTAAATTGGCATCAGAAAAAATTAATGAAACTCCAAATTAATGACGGAGTCCGAAGCGAGACTCCGCCTAGAAAACAAATTCTTTCTCATACTTCTTGAAACATTGTTAACCAATATGTAGCTTTAATTATTATGAATACCAAAGAAAGAATAATAGAAAGAGTTAACAGCATTAGTGACCCACAACTTTTGGACAAACTCCTTCAGGTAATTGAATTGGAGCATGAAATAGAACAGCTCCATGTACTTACTAGTGATGAAAAACTAGCGATTGATGAAGGAATTAAGGACGCTGAATCAGGAAATCTGCATACAACCACAGAAGCCAGTCAACTTGTAAAAGAATGGCTAAAAAAGTAAGGTGGACAACCCGAGCCATAATTGACAGAAGTAAGATCTACAGATACTGGCTCAAACGCAATCAATCAAATATTTACTCTGAAAAACTTGAGGATCTATTCGAGAAATTAGCTGAAACAATCTATAACTTTCCACATATTGGAACACAAACAAGCTATCGAGAAGTGTACACGAAAATTATCAGCAACTATAAAATTTTCTATAGGATCAACGCTGACGAAATTCAAATTTTAAGAGTGTGTGATACAAGACAAAATCCAGCCAAAGCTGGAATATGAATGTGGGTTTATCGCCCCGGTTATTTTAGTGCCATAAGACGGCTACCCGCCATTAATAGATTTAAATCAAGCGTGGCTAATCACGGCAAATAAAAATCAAACACAATCTCCTTCATGCATTTAAAGTGACCTTTTGGACATTTATCATACCCGATTTTTGAGCAAGGCCTGCAATCAATCTTTTTATTTTCAAGTATGGTAAACTTTGTACGATACGGATACATGCCAAACTCGGGAATCGTATTCCCCCAAATCGAAAAAATTTCCTTCTTAAATGCTGCTGCTATGTGCATCAATCCGGTGTCGTGTGTAAAGACATACGTAGCCTGCTTTACCAAACTTGCCGATTGATTAAGATTAAACTTTCCACACGCATTATAGATCACGGTCTTTTTGCCAAGTGCGACTAATCCTATTTCAAAGTCGCTTGCCGTTGGCCGCTCAAAAAACTTTTGAACTTCTTCTCCAATAACTGCATCCTCAGGTGCGCCTAACAGCACAATCGGCTTATTTATTTTATCACACAACTCAATCATTCTGCTAACAGGCAATTTTTTAGTGTAGTGTTGTGCACCAATGGCATAAGCAACATACCCTTGCTGATGAGTCTCCGGAAGCCAATCCATAGGCACTTCATCTTTTTCAGGAATAAAATAATCTAATCCCAAAGCATCAGCCTTCACACCTAACTGCTCGGCTGTTTGCAAGTACCGGTCAACAATGTGTAGCGAGGGAAGTTTATTAATCTTAAAATTTACGAGCAACCATTTTTTGATATTGAGCTTATCAAAACTAAAAGCCTTTGCTGGCAAAGCAAGCTTGATGATTTGTGTGCGCAAGTTGTTATGCAGGTCAATGATGTAATCATATTTCTCTTTTCGCAGCTCAGCAATCAGTGTATTTAAATTATCTGCATACAAAAATAGTTTGTCGACATATGGATTTGTTTCAAGAATGGTTCTGTATTTGCTTTTTGTCAGATAATGAATTTCTGCATCCAAAAGTTGAGTCTTTAATGCGCGAATCATCGGTGTAGTTAACACAATGTCGCCAATAGATGAAAAACGAATGATTAAAACTTTCACGTTTAAAATTCCTTTACTGAAACATCCGAAAAATACGATACAATTCGCTATTTTAGTTACTTTCAACCAGCTTAACTCAAATCTAATAAACTCACCTCGCCATGAACTATTGGTTACTGAAAACAGAACCCAGCACATTTTCCTGGGCCGATCTGGTGCGCGATAAAAAAGCCGCATGGGATGGAGTGCGAAACTATCAAGCACGCAATCACCTGAAAGCAATGAAAAAAGGCGACTTGGCTTTTATCTACCACAGTATGGTCGATAAGGCCGTTGTAGGGATTGCCGAAATTAGCAAAGAATTCTATCCAGACCCGAAAGATGAGGATTGGGTTGCTCTAGATATTAAACCTATAAAAAAACTAAAATCGCCCGTGGAGTTAGCGGCTATAAAAAAAGATAAAAAATTAGCTAACATGGTATTGGTTAAAAATTCAAGACTATCTGTTCAACCTGTTAAAAAAGAAGAGTTTGATTGGGTGATTGGCATGAGTGAGTGAGTGTTGGATGCAACTATATGCGTAATTATTTATTATTTCTATTGTCAGCGTTTGTTTTCACAATGTGTTATCCGCTGAAAACAACTGCACAGGTAAAACAAACATCTCGATTTGAGCGCGAACAAAAGAGCAGCGATCAGGAGTTTATTCTAATCTCCATGAAAGAAGAAGGTCTTTTACTTGTTCATGACAAAGAAAAATTCAAAGAAGGAAAGCAACTGTGGGAAATAATACGATTGGATACTGACTTAAAAGAATTGTGGAATGTTGAGTTAGATATTGAAAATCGGATGCGGTTGGTAGGCTATGAATACAAGGATAATCTTGTCTATCTACTATATCGCGAAGGCGATCATGAAGCAAGTGATCTTGCACTCATAACCATTCAGATACAATCGCGCGAAATTAATCGCTACACGATCAAACAAGAATTATCTTTTAGGGTAACTCATTTTATCGCGCTGGAAAAAAGTATTGCCCTGGGAGGTTATGTATCGAATGAGCCTGCGATTCTTTTGTACGACTTAGGGAGTGAAATCACAAAATTAGTTCCTGGTTTTTTTGTTTCCGATGCTGAGTTGTTAGATCTACGAACAAATACCAATAACACGTTTAATACACTGCTGGCCATGCGCAACAACAAGCAATCAAGAAAATTGATTCTTAAAACATATGACGCAAGTGGCGCGTTAATATTGGAGGATGTAATGGACATTGATACCAAAAGAACAATTCTTTCTGGCATCACAAGCACTTTAATACATGACGAATTATTTGTAACTGGCACCTGGACGGAGGGTGTGTCCAAACAAGCATCGGGCATTTATACTACGTTAGTAGATCCATTTTCCGATCAGATAATTAATTATTACGACTTCGGTCAGTTTGATCATTTTCTTGAATTTAATAACAAAAAGCGAGTGGCTAAAATTAAACTTCGATCGCAGCAGGCGTTAAAATCAGGCCAGATTCCTGATTTTAAAACGTATGCAATTCCCATGCGGTTGGAAGAACACCCACAGGGCTTTTCGTTGCTAACAGAGGTTTATTTGCCCTCTACCAGTTTAAACTCCTACCCCTATTGGAATAATAATTTTGGCTCACCTTATTTTGGAAATTATTCTCCTTACGGAAATAATCCTTTTATGAATCGATACTACTCGTCCCCCTACCAATATAATACTCCTCAAACAAGCGAGACGAAAATGCTATACTCGTCACTGATAATTTTTGATACAAACGGAAAACGAACTATAGATTATGGATTGAAAATGGAGGATAAAAAAGTAAGTGGCCTTGAGCAGGCAACTGATTTTATGCTCCACAACAACCGCTTTGCATTGGCCTTCAAGAAAGAAAAAGAGACCATTTTTATGAGTGGCAAAATCGATGACGAGGTAAAGACTGATACACTGGTAACAGAGCTCACTAATCCGAGTGAAAGCATTCGAAATGAATCTACAGAAAATAGCGCCATTCGGTTTTGGTATGAAAATAATTTCTATTTGTGGGGCTATCAGAATATTCGAGACCGAACCAGATCAGATGACCCTAATCGATACGTTTTTTATATCAATAAAATTGAAGTGCGTTAACACCATATTGCTTTTACTCATTTCGCTCTCATGCTTTGGCCAAATTGACCAACAAGCCCGGTATGAACTTATTTTAAACGAAAATGATGAAAATGAAAGCTATCAGGTTACATCGCTTGCAGAAGATGGAATTTTAGTTTATCGCAGAGTATTTGGACAAAAAGACGGAGATCAACTAGAATTGATCAAGGTTGATACACTACTGCAAGAAAACTGGCGCGGATATATTGCACTGGAAAAGACCCTTCAGGTTGCCCATATTAAAGTTCAAGATCAGGTAATTTTTATTCTGTTGAAATCCAGTAATTACACATCTGGAGATTTTCAAGTTATCGCTGCCAATGCAGAAAATGGAAATTTTAAGCTGTATACCATCAAAAATCTAATTCCCTTTAGCCCAACCGATTTTTTCGTTACCGACTATGCCATGATGCTGGGTGGATATTTTAATTATCGCCCCTTGGTTCTATTCTTTAGTTTTCAAACTGAGCGCTCAAAAATTTTACCCGGATTTTTTAATGAACAAGGAGAACTTAACCAAATCAAACCCTACGAAAATGGATCGATTGATGTAATTGTAAGCGCAAAAAACTATGAACGAAAAAAATGTTTATGGATCCGGAACTACAGTGCTGAAGGTGACCTTGTAAAAACAACTGTTTTAGAACCCGAAGCAAACAAGAATTTGATCTTTGGACGCTCGGTAAAAATGCCTGACGAAGCACAGGTGGTGGCGGGCGTTTACGGAAGCCGCAACATCGAATATTCGCGCGGTATTTTTGTTGCCAAGATAAATCAATTTGGTGAATACACTATCAACTACTACAACTTCAGCGAACTGAAAAATTTCTTTAGTTATATGAAGGCTGGCCGTGAAAAGCGAGTGAAAGAGCGAATCGAAAGAAGAAAAATTAAAGAAAAGAAAATTCGCTTCAATTATAGATTGCTAGTGCAGGAGGTTGTGCCCTATGGAAATCAATTTATAATGTTGGGTGAGGCCTTCTATCCTAATTACACATACTACAGTAGAAATTCGTATGGTGCCTATTCGTATTACTCAAATCCCACAATGCGAGGCGATCGCATTTTTGATGGTTATCAATATACACACGCAATTGTCATTGGCTTTGATGCAAATGGAAAATTAAAATGGGATAATAGCTTTGAGATAAACGATGTTAAAACGTTTGACTTGCAACAATTTGTTAAAATCGCTCCAACCGATAATCACATTGCGTTGCTATATCTTTACAATAACCTCATCCGTACTAAAATTATTAAAAATGATCAAGTATTGGAGGGAAAAACAACTGATCCGGTTAAATCCAAATTTGCCTCCGATGTGATTAAAGAAAAGGATACACAAACCAGCAAATTGGATTATTGGTATCCACGTCACTTTTTTGCTTCGGGTATTCAACGTGTACGAAATCAGCAAGCCGATGGATTTTATCGAAAAGTGTTCTTTATCAACAAACTTAAATATCAATAGAAACAATTCTTTTTGTTAATTTCGTGCAGGCTTATGCAGAAGAAACTCATCCTTGATTCGGACCTGCTTGATATCACCCTCAGCCGCCTTTGTGAACAACTGATCGAAAACCACGGTTCTTTCGAAAACAGTGTTATTCTGGGAATGCAGCCCCGAGGTATTTTTTTAGCCGAACAAATTCAGAAAAAACTTAAGGAGCTAATAAAAAAAGAAATCCCCTTGGGTTTTTTAGATGCCACATTTTATCGTGATGATTTTAGAAGAAGGGATACGCCTGCAAAAGCAAGTGAAACCCGGGTTTCTTTCGTTATTGAAGGAAAGATGGTTATCCTAATTGACGATGTACTCTTTACAGGGCGCACTGTGCGGGCAGCACTCGATGCCATGATCGCCTTTGGCAGACCCGAAAAAGTAGAATTGCTTGTCTTAGTCGATCGCACGCATACCAGAGACTTGCCCATTGCTGCCGATTATGTGGGTAAATATGTAAACACGATTGAATCGCAACGGGTGCTTGTAGAACTCGAAGCGCAGGGATATAAACAAAATAGAATTTGGTTAATCAATAATCAGGATTAAACACATGTCAAAACTTAGTCAACGTCATTTATTGGGTATCAAAAACATCACCACAAAGGACATTGAATTAATTTTTGAAACAGCTGACAATTTTAAGGAAGTTATCAACCGTCCTATCAAGAAAGTTCCCTCGCTTCGCGACATTACAATCGCCAATATTTTCTTCGAAAACTCAACCCGAACGCGACTTTCTTTTGAGTTGGCAGAAAAACGATTGTCTGCCGATGTTGTTAACTTTTCGGCATCTAACAGTTCAGTAAAGAAAGGTGAAACCTTACTGGATACTGTAAATAATATTTTAGCTATGAAGGTGGATATGGTTGTGATGCGTCATGCCAGTGTTGGCGCACCTCACTTTCTGTCAAAACATATAAAGGCAAACATTGTAAACGCAGGTGATGGCACACACGAGCATCCAACACAAGCTCTACTGGATACCTATTCCATTCGCGAAAAATTAGGTGATATACAAGGTAAGAAGGTGGCTATCATTGGCGACATCCTCCACTCGCGTGTAGCGTTATCAAATATTTTTGCGCTTCAAAAGTTAGGAGCTAAAGTGATGGTATGTGGCCCACCTACGCTACTACCAAAATTTATAGGCTCGTTGGGTGTGCAAGTGGAGTTGGATATTAATAAAGCTCTTGCCTGGTGCGATGTGGCAAATGTACTGCGAATTCAGCTTGAGCGGCAACATATAAAATACTTCCCTTCCTTACGGGAATACTCTTTGTACTACGGCATCACAAAAAAAATCCTCGACAATCTGAAGAAAGAAATTGTTGTGATGCATCCTGGCCCTATCAATCGGGGTGTCGAATTAAGCAGCGATGCTGCCGATTCGCAGCATTCCATCATTCTTGATCAGGTACAAAATGGAGTGGCCATTCGCATGGCGGTATTATATCTTTTGGCTGGGGCTGCAAACTGATTTTTTAAATTGTAGGCTAACTTCCGTTAGCTTCGTTATTCGTATTTTTGCTACTCACATAATTATTTGCCATGATCTATAATTCAATCATTGAAACAATCGGTAACACGCCACTGGTGCGCCTTAATAAACTAAACAAAGGAATAGCCGGCACACTAGTAGCCAAACTAGAATATTTCAATCCGGGTAATTCTACCAAAGATCGAATGGCACTTAAAATGGTTGAAGATGCTGAAAAGGCCGGATTGCTAAAACCGGGCGGAACCATCATTGAAGGAACCTCTGGAAATACTGGAATGGGATTGGCGCTCACTGCAATCGCAAAAGGATATAAATGCATTTTCACCATGGCGGATAAACAATCGCAAGAGAAAATTAATATCCTGCGCGCAGTTGGTGCCGAAGTAATTGTATGTCCCACGAATGTGGAGCCGGATGATCCACGTTCCTATTATTCAGTTGCCCGAAAACTGAACAAAGAAATTCCTAATTCAATTTATCCTAATCAATACGACAATCCAAGTAATGCGCAAGCGCATTATGAAACCACCGGCCCTGAAATTTGGAAACAAACTGAAGGAAAGATTACTCATTATGTGGCTACCGTAGGCACAGGTGGATCCATGTGCGGAACTTCAAAATATCTTAAGGAGCAGAACAAGGACCTCATTTCTGTTGGAATTGATACCTATGGTTCTGTTTTTAAAAAATATAAAGAGACTGGCATTTTCGATCGAAATGAAATTTATCCGTATCTCACAGAGGGTTTTGGCGAAGATATCCTACCAAAAAATGTTGACTTCGATGTAATTGATTTATTTATAAAAGTAACAGACAAAGATGGAGCAATCGGTGCCCGCAGACTTGCTAAAGAAGAGGGATTATTTGTAGGCTGGAGCTGCGGCTCAGCATTGCATGGCGCGTTAGAGTATGCAAAAGAAAATTTAAAGAAAGATGACCTGATGGTAATTCTGATGCCCGACCATGGCACTCGTTACCTCAACAAGGTGTACAACGATATGTGGATGAAGGATCATGGATTTTTGGAAGAACGGTCTTATGGAACCGCGCGTGAAATTATTGCCCGCAGAAATGGAAAGGACAGTCTTTATACAGTTTCTAAAACATCAACCATTGGTGAAACCATTCGCATCATGAACAAAGAGGGAGTTGATCAGGTGCCCGTATTGGAACGCAATGAGTTTGTAGGAAGCGTGACTACAGCTTCTTTGATTGAGAAAATAATTCATGATCCTACCCTTAAAGATAAAACGGTGGGCGAAATGATGGATAAGCCGATGCAGATTGTTGCGTTGGACAGTACACTCGATGTACTCACCTCATTACTTAATAAAGATAACAAGGCCTTGCTAGTGCGCGATGATCAGCACAAAGCACATATTATTACGCAACATGATATTTTAAAAGCAATGACTGTTTGAAATAAATTAAAATTCAAGATTTAAAATTCAAAAAAAATGTCTGACCTCTTTCGAGATCAGACATTTTTTAATTTTATTGTTTTATACTAGCCGCGCTTTACAATCTCTATTTCAACCCGGTCGTTGTATTGACCTAGCGTGCCACTGCTTGGGTAAATTGGAATTTTACCGCCCTCACCTTTTGTATCAATTCTTGAAGATTCAATACCTTGGCTAACTAAGTAAGCTTTTACTGTAGCCGCACGTTCTGTAGTTAATTGTTTAGCTGAGAACTTTCCAATTTTATTCTTACCAGGGTCTAACGCGAAGAAATTTGTACTGCTTCCTAAAATCGAACCTTCTTTATCATTGGTGCCATTGCAATGGCCACGCACCCGAATCTTATACCCGGGCGATTCCTTCATTAAATCAACCAATCCATCCAATTCATTTTGCGCGGCTGGGTCAAGAATGGAAGAGTTACGGAAGAAACGAACATTGGTAAAGTCTATGTAGTCACCGCGTTTTACACGACCTAACTCAATGGGAATTACTGATTCGCCTTCGGGTCCAAATTCCGGACTTGGATTATCATAACTTAAGATCAGGCTTTGAGGTTGAAAACCCGCGGCTTGGGTTACTATAACATAATTACCCCGAGCGTTTTTAGGAGCCTCTAAATAGACTAGTTCATTTGCTTTAAATGCCTGATACCGGGTTGCGTTATTTGATTCCTGAACATGAATTTCACCCACAACCGGACTATCGCTATCCTTGGTTTCAAATTTAAAGAAGAATGGTTTACCGGCAGGTTTCTTCACCTCAGGTTTTACCACAACAACGGGCTTCTCTTCTATAATTGGTTTTTCCTCTACAACTGAATTTTCTTCAATAGGTTCGATTAACACCAGAGGCTTCTCTTCAGGAATTTCAACAGGTTTTTCCTCCGGCTTCTCTTCCACTGTGCTGCCTTGTGGCTGCCCCAATTGCCCTTTAAAAACCCAGGCATCTTTGTGCTGCGTTTCTGCACGCATGCGAATGGTAAATGCATAGGCTTTTCTCTTTTCAGTTGTTTGCAAGAGATAGACGTAGTTCCAATTTTGACGTGCATTTATTGCATACTGAGCATTAAATCCGTCAAGATTAGCTTTGTCTGTTAATCTGACCGCATTATCCAACTTGGAGAAGACCCCGATTACAACGTAATAATTTGGTTCTGCTGATTGAGCCGAAGCCTTTAATACGGCAAATAATAGCAGGAAAAGGAGGGTGTAAATGGATTTTCGCATACCTTAAAATTAATAATAGCACCCAATTTAATAAATTCTGCTAGTAAACCACAAATTTTGGGGATTACCATTAATCCAAGTCAATTAAAAACGACCGATTAATCTTCCAGAATTTCAACCTCAACACGCACATTTGCCTGCGCAGCATTATGATCTACATCATAGATAGGCTGCTTGCCACCCCAGGCTTTTACTTCTGTGCGTGAAGGTTCAACCCCGTTCGCAATTAAAAACTTACGAATCAATAAGGCGCGTTCTTCTGAAAGTTTCATTGCTGAACCACGTCCTTCTTTATTATCTGTAGTTAAAGCAAAGAAATTTTTACTATCGCCCATGGACATAATCTTACCGGCCGAGTTTCCATTTGTATGACCATGAATCCTGATCTTGTACTTCGGATTTTCGGTTAGCATCTCCAATAAACTATTCACTTCGTACCTGGATTCAGGTCTCATAATTGCCGCATCCTTATAAAAGTAAACATTGAACATGATGGCTTTATCTCCTTTCTGCAATCGGACTAATTCAAAAGGTACCGTTACAAGATTTCCCTCCACGGTTACTCCGCTGGTTGTTTCTGGTGTGTTGTAGTTAGTTGGCATCTGTAGTTTTCTATAGCCAAATACCTCACATTCCAAAATCATATTTCCTGATTTGTTAATAGGCTTAACGTTTACGGCATCATTACCACGATAGGTTGCCGATTTTCTTTTCCTTGTAGCAACGTCTGCATCATAGATGTCTATATCCCCGGCAAGGGTATCTTTATCAACGAGTGCAGTAATCCGAAATAAAAATGATTTAGCATCTGGATTCGCAACGACTGTGTTTTTTATTTCCGCAGCGGGTTTAACTTCTTCTATCGTTTCTTCAACTAAAAGAGTCGCTTGGGCTACCGCAGGTTCTTTTCTTTCTTCTGCAAATTGCTGTATAGCTTCACCTCGTTCGGCATCATTGATTTTAACAACTTGCGGATTATCGCCTAAAAGGCCGGAGTAAACCCACGTATCGTGATAAGTAGATTGTTGCTGTAATTTAATAGCTTCGTTGATTGCTCTCTTGCGATCTTCCGTATTCAGTACATACACATAAAAAAGTTTACGTTTTGGATTTAATGCAAACTCAGCTTGTATATTCTGTTTTTTTACATTTTCTGTAAACTCAATAGCATTGCGCGGTATTGCAAAAGCGCCAATAACAACATAAAGTGATTGATCGGTGTGAGCCTTTTCCTGAGCAAATAATGACGAACTTATAAAAATAAGTGCGCCAAGTAGATTAAAGCGTTGCATAGACTTTTGGTTAGATACGCAATTTTAAGAAATCTCTTTGAAAATAGAGCCATACATGTAAGACTATGTAGATATGGTAACTTTTTGAGCTACTGATTTCTGTCGATCACAGAAAATTCTTGAGTAATCATGGTGCCAGCTTCATCAATCAATGTGAGCACGTGCAAGCCGGGATCTGGTGCTATGGATAATTGATGTCTACCACTTGTCATGCCAATATAAGTACCATCCAAATGCCAATAAACTGGAGTTGATGATTGCCTATGCGTAGCCTGAAATAAAACATTACCAAGCTCTCCATTCAATTGACGTGGAATAAAAATACGGGCATTCGAACGCGGATAAATTATCTCCAATGTTGTTACTGATGCCGGATTAGCACAGTCCGATCTTAACGGTGGCAATAAACGATAGTCTAAATTTTTTGATCTATAGTAATACTCTTGCACAGGTGGAAGCACAAACCACGATACCGTTTTCATTTTAGTAATTGACTCGCAATCTGCGTGCACGCGAAATTTTCCATCCATTGAAAGATGAATAG